>JABAHP010002129.1_pt5 | contig 41590 bp, 41 predicted proteins | sample 7062081 | NCBI WGS metagenome assembly JABAHP01 (sample SAMN14534357, study PRJNA622989) | marine sediment metagenome | biome: marine biome [ENVO:00000428]; feature: marine pelagic biome [ENVO:01000023]; material: deep marine sediment [ENVO:00002113] | place: India: Gulf of Kutch | collected...
ATTAGATATAAGATTGGAACTATGATAGAAACACCAAGAGCAGCTTTAACAGCGGATGATATAGCAGAAAATGCAGATTTTTTCAGTTTCGGAACAAATGACTTAACTCAAATGGCATTTGGAATCAGTAGGGATGATGCAGAAGGGAAGTTTTTACTCAATTTTATAGAAAGAGGAATAATACCTACTAATCCGTTCCAGCAGTTAGACATAAAGGGTGTCGGGCAACTAATGGAAATTTGCGTAAAAAACGCCAGAAAAACCAAAGAAAATATTGAGATAGGTATTTGTGGGGAACATGGAGGAGACCCATCAAGTATTGAATTCTGTCATTTGATTGGCTTAAATTACGTTTCCGCAAGCCCTTTTAGAATACCTGTAGCAAGACTTTCAGCTGCCCACGCCACATTAAAGCATCGTGATAAATAATTAACAAAATTATAATATGAAATGACTCATTGCTGGAAAACCATAATGCTCGCGTGCATCCTCTGCTTAAGCAACGTATATATAATGCGTCGGATAAACCTGATTGAGATCTTTAAAAATTGATAAAACGTGATGCGAAATGAAAATAGCAATAATATATGATAGTAAATCCGGAAACACTCAAAAACTGGCTGAAGCCATTGAAGAAGGTGTTAAAAACGAAGGATTTGAAACTGAACTAAAAAAGATAGGAGAGAAATTCCCCCTCTCACTAATCGGGGAAGTTGATGCTGTTATATTCGGCTCTCCTGTGATATATGCAAATATAACAAATGAAGCCAGAGAGTTTCTTCAACACATAGCAAGATTCACTGAATCGGGCAAGTTCGACGTTTCAGGAAGAACCGCTGCTGTATTCGGTAGCTATGGATACGACGGGGCTTGGATAATGCAGGATGTTTTTAAAGCAATGGTAGGGAGTCTTGGATACTCTGTATACGAGAAAGTTCATGCAGAGATAGATACAGAGATACGCTATAATACAAAGCAAGCATTGGAAAGGGCAGAGAAATTCGGTCAAGAATTCGCAAAAACTCTCCAACAATAAAGATTAGTCCTTTTTTTAGCGCGCGCGAGACTTTCTGGCGCGCTCTCTGCTTAATCTCTAAGCATCTTCAGAACTTTTTCAGCCGACCATATAACATAATCGGGACAATGAGTTTCTTCTCTAAGTTTCATTAATTCGTAAATTTCTTTTCCTTCTGGGGTTCTAAAGTCTACCCCTAATAGATCCAAACATTTTATCGACCCCCATTGTTCTTCAAAAGCCTTCATAAACTCCTGTGTAAATGATCTTTGAAACTCTCTTTTACTCTCATATGATTCGGGAGTTTCCGAACCTTCTGTTCCAAACAATAACCCTATGGCCATTGTAGCTCCAGAAACTGCCCCACAAGCACTACCCCATCCAGCCAACCNNGCCAACCCTCCTCCGAAGTTAGAGGCTATTCTCATTGAGGAGGAGTTGAAATCTGGAAGTGGGTTTTCTTGATTTATTCTTAATAAAACGCTTTCACAACAATTGAATTTATTTCCGTTTTTACTTATCATAGTTATTTAAAAAAACCCAAGCTCAAGAAAAACATATTGAATCAAACTAAGACAAGAGACGCCAAAAACGGGGTAATAGTCACTTCGATGACCGCAGAAAAAAATAACATTGGAACTAGAGTTCTCATATATAAGCCAATAGCAGATCTAAAATCTCTAACTAGACCACTTTTTCCTCTAAGTCTGTTTATCAATGAATATCCTAAACCCATTCCCATAGCCATACTTAGTAAAATTGCTGGGATCTCAATTATTCCATGTGGAAGAAGCCCAACGGTTACGAAAAAAAACCCATAATCCTTTCCAAACGTTAGGACAATCCAGCCAATAAAAAACCCATTTAAAACAGTGAAAAAAAGGGGGGGAATTCCTAATATAAATCCAGCTAACATAAAAACAAGGCTTTTAGATACATTGTTTACGATAATAAAACTTAGTAAACCAAAAACATCCATTTCATTTGGGTCAGGAAAACTTCCTAATAGTTCTTCCAATTGTTCTTGTGAAACATTGTCCCCCAAATAATATCCAGTGACTAAGGAAAATGTAAAAAGAAAAAGACAAATTACAAATAATGGTTTAAGTGTGTTAACATATTCAGTAAAATCACCAAACAAAAATCCGCTTAGTCCTTTGGGGGAAGTTTTTTCACTCATGATTTTTACCTTAAACTATTCTAAGTTGTGTTACCTCAACATAAGCGTTCTTTAAATCTTGTCCAATAACAGTGTTTCTTTTTTCATTTCTAGCATTTTCTACTGCAAATTCAGCTATTTTTAAACTAAAATCCCCAATAATATTACGCATTTCTTCTACTGCTTCTTCACTAACACGTATGTCACCAAATCTTTTTAGAAGTCTCCGCATTGGTGTTAAAGTAAACTCCTCAGCCATTTCGATTATATGAAAACAGAGCATCAAATTTATACTTATTTTCTCAATACATTTCCTTGCCCCGTACGCAAAAAAAGATATAAGTAAGAAAGAGGTGGAGGGTTAGAGAGGTGTATAAGTTGCCAACAGTAAAAGTAGATCTAGAACTTTGTGAAGGTGCTGGAGTATGTGCTGACGTTTGCCCTGTAGCTGTCTATGAAATGATAGAGGTTGAAGGCGAAAAAAAAGCTCAGGCCACAAGAGAAGAAGACTGCATAATTTGCATGGCCTGTGTAAATAGCTGTCCAACAAGTGCAATCACAGTAGAAGAATAATATTCCAAAACCTTATGCGCGCCCTTGTGCTTTCACACTGCGCATATTATTTTTTATATAAAAAGATTAACCTAAGTCAATGAACTATTTTATTTAGATATGGCAGTACTTCGGGAACATTTACATTTAGAGCGTGAGCGTGGAAGATCATTTTTTAGCATTTTGATGTTTGTTTTACTAATATTAAGTAAATTCACTTTGCCAGTAAAAAGCGCTGAATCAGATGAAAACATTATAGAAATTTACATAGAAATAAATCCAGAACCTAAATACAATCAATTAATTGTAGACAAAATCTATAGAATCAATCTTACTTTACTAAACAAAGAATATGAGTTTATAGAGAATACCATGTCAAATGATTCACCTAAAATAAACTCTGAGGAAAATTTCACTATATTAATCACTTATGAATGGTGGATAAAAGGCACATACTCTTATGGAGGGGTAAGCTCCGGATATAGCCATAAAGTTGACTCAATAGAGGAAACTCATTTCATAAAAGCTTTACATATTAATGAGTCAAATACCCTATTTTTTAATAAAACCTTTGTAAGGGATACTTTCAATCTAGGCGCTAAACCCTATGAAAAAATTGAAGTAAAAATGAAAACTAATGTCTATCATTACATCTTAAGCCACTCTGATAATGAGACAACTTATGATAATCTACTGGCTAACCAAAATAAACAATTTTTATTATTGGATGAACTTAAAATAAAATATGTAAAAGGCAAATATAAGGATTTAAAAAATGAACTCGAACTATTGGAAAAAATCCCGGATGAAAGAGCCTCACTTGACGAAGAAAAATATATAAAATTCATAACCGATATGAATCGGTCAATTGATATCGATAATTATTATGAGGCCCTAAACGTCTATCAAGACTATGAACGTACTAGAATTGACTTAGTAGCAGAGTTGATTTACAATTTAAATAGTTCTTTGATGGAATTGGATAAAGTTACGGACCTTAAAAACCGCATTCAAAGATTAGAAAGTGATTACGAAAATCTAGAGAAAGACTATATAAAGTTACAGGAAGCATACCATCAAAAAACCATACAACTAGAGAACCAAAGACAAATGACAATAACTGTATTAGCTGGGATCTGGGTGTCTGCTTTTATTTTTTTCTTAATAGGTAGAAGCAGTAACCGTTTAAAGTTAAATCTATAGAAAACGTAATCAAAATTAATGATACAATTATTATTTGTTGAAACTGCTCTTGAATTGGTTCCAAAAGAGTTAGTAACCCATCCCTCAGTCCGAAGAAACGCAGAAAGAAGAGGAAAAAAACCCCATGAAACATTGCTAAATAGAAGTCTCCATCATTTTGCTATGAAAGAATCTCAAATCTACGTTAAAAGAGGTCGACCAGACATCATACATTTTTGTCTATTAGCGGCTTTAGGATCTCCTCTTAACAAATCAGGTCATCTAAAAATAACAGTACAAACTATAAACAATGAACAAATAGCTGTAGATCCCAGCACAAGAATACCCAGAGACTGTAATCGTTTCAACAGTCTAATGGAGCAACTATTACTCGAAGGAAAAATACCAACTAACTCTGACAAACCTCTAATGTATGTGAAAAAAGGAAACTTGCCTCAAATAAAAAAAGATTTGAACCCTTCTTCAACAATCGCATTTTCTAGTTACGGCAAATTTAAGCCACTTGAGGAAATATGTATGGACTATCATATAGAGTCCAAACCATTAATGATTATTGGAGCTTATCCTATCGGGCCTATGAGAGAAGAAATTATTACTCATGTTGATGAAACCTACTCTATTTATCATGAGTCTTTAGAAGCATGGATTGTGGTATCTCGTCTAATATATGAGTGTGAAAAAAAATTTAACATTTTTTAACATCAGCGCATTTAGTGGTTGAAATACTAAAATAAACATGTTCCTTTTAGTTTTTCATGAGTTCCTTTGATGTAGGTATTCAAATTGAACCCCAATATGGGTTTACTTATTCGATGATTTGTGAAATTGCCAAGAAAGCTGAAAATTTAGGCTTAGAATCCACTTTGGGTTTCTGATCACTTCTTCATGACAGAAGACTCATTCAAGACTCCTTGTCTTGAATGCTACACAGTCCTCTCGGCTCTCGCTCGAGACACAGAAAAGTTAAGGTTAGGTGCAATGGTTGCATCACAGAATTATAGAAATCCCGCATTGACGGCTAACATAGCAGCAAGTTTAGATAATATCACCAAAGGACGAGTTAACTACGGGATAGGCGCAGGATGGAAAAAAGTCGAGTACGAAGCTTACGGATACCAATTCCCAAAAGCAATTACACGAATAAAACAAATGGAGGAAGCAATCGAGATAGCAAAACTTTTGTGGACCAATGATAAAGCCAGTTTCCGGGGTAAACACTACGAAATAAACGACGCTTTATGTTATCCACACCCAGTACAAAAACCTCACATCCCAATATGGATTGGAGGTTCTGGTAACTATACTTTAAAAATAGCATCAAAACATGCAGATGCAATAAACTTTGCATGGTCATTTCCCATAGAACATTTTCAAGAAAGGCTGGATTACCTAAAGAACTGTTGCAAGGAAATTGGTAGAGACTACGATGAGTTAAGAAAATCTGCTGGTTTAATGATAACAATGGCACCTAATGCCAAATTATTAAAATCTAAATTAAAAAAACAAAAATCAGAAAAGGATACGCCTTATCGGAGATATTTAAGTAGACAATTACCTAACCTAGTCGGGACTCCTCATGAAATTGCTGAAAAAATCGTGGATTATCTTGAGATAGGCGTAGATCATATAATTCTCCGCTTTGATTTTGGGGAAGAACTTGATTCCATGCAATTATTTAAAGACGAAGTATTGAAATATCTTTAATTTCGTTTGGGGTATCATTTATTTACTCGCTTTAAGCTTCTAGGCATGGGCTCGTAGTCTAGTCTGGATAAGATTTCGGTCTGCGGAACCGACGACCGTGGGTTCGAATCCCACCGAGCCCGCTTATTAAAATAAAGGAACCTCGCGTGCGTTTCATTGACCCAAAAAGAGTACGAACTTTTTTTATTCTTATATTTAACAAATTAATCCAATGGACAATATATTGGAAAACCTATTATTCGTCTATCTGATAGCTGGTTGGATAATAATCTGGTATTCGAGAAGGCGAAAAGTAGAGGAAACCAAGATCCGATTATTTCTTTACGCTTTTTTAGTGATTTTGATAATACTTATGGCAATAGTTTTAAGATAACATAAGTAAAAATTATTCATGATTGTAGTAGAATATTCATTTTTTATATTGGTAATCTGAGCATATATGAATAGTATGCTGAATTCAAACGATATTAAACAAATGATTGAAAAAAATGGAATGATTTCAGATTTCATAAATTTGGAAAAACAAATTCAGCCTTCTGGCTTTGATTTGAGTTTAAAAGAAGTTTATCGCTACGAAAATTCAGGTGCGGTTGATTTTTCAAATGAAGAACGAGTCATTGCTAGAACTAAAAAAATAAATCCTGATTTAGATGGGTGGTACAAACTTCAAGAAGGGTGTTATACAGTGATTTATAACGAAATAGTGAAAATACCATTAGATATCGTAGCAATAGCTCGTCCTCGTTCGACAATGCTAAGAAATGGTGCAACTGTTGAAACAGCTGTTTGGGATCCTGGATATCAAGGACGAAGCAGTAGTCTCCTAATTATTTACAACCCCTTTGGTTTAAGAATTAAAGAGAATGCTCGTATAGCTCAGTTAATATTCTATAATATTGATTTTGTTGAAAAAGGATATAGTGGCATTTATCAAAGGGAGCGGATCGCCAAGTAATTATCTCACTATGCTTCAGATAATACGATATAGCTGAATTAATATTTTTGTTCTGCTCGGTTTATTAAATGGTCTTGAAACTGCTTAGGCAATCGAGTAAAATATGCAGGAAATCCCCATAATCTAACAGTTAAGTTTTGATATTTATCTGGTTCATTTTGTGCTGCTCTGAGTTTTTTGGCATCTACAATATTTAATTGAATCTGCATCACTTCTAGTTCAATGAAGCTTTTAAGAAAACTTACCATTTTTTGTACACCACTATAACCGGAAAAAGTTGAGGGATGAATTGTCAAATCAAGTGCTGTGCCATTTGCAGTTAGTAATGGACTAACCTTTGATATAGATTTTAAGATAGAGAAAGGGCTATTCGCGGCTCTTCCTAGTGATGGTGAAAAATTCGGTGAAATTCCCTCTCCTTTCTTTCTTCCGTTGGGTGTAGCGTCTATACATAGACCATGTCCAATATATTCTCCATATGAAAACAAACCGAGAATATAATCTCCTCCTCTTGGATTCTTGTGTCGAGTAACTAAATTAGAAATATAAGCTACTAATCTTGCAGCTAGGTTATCAACATAATCTGAATCGTTACCGAATTTTGGTACTCTGTTTATTAACATTTGGCGTAATCTTTCATGACCTTCGAAATTATTTTTTAATGCTTTTAATAACTCTTTTTTAGTAACAGATTTATCATCATAAATTGTTTCCTTAATAGCGATTAGTGAATCTGCTGTGTCTGCAACACCTGTAGCACATACCGCAGAGGAATTGTACGTTGCTCCACCCTCGGTAATGTCAAGCGATTTTTCAAGGCAACCTTCAACTGTTGCAGATAAATAAGGGTTGGGAGATATTTTTGGAACTGCCTCTTGTAGAATATTAGTGTTTGAAATTGCCATCTCAACTGCTATACCCACTTCTTTTTTGACCTCATCAAAGAAATCATTGAAGTTTCCACAATTATCTATATTTTGAGTTGCTAGTTCTAAGCATTTTAATAGGTTTATTTTTGCTTCAAAAGCCCATGGATTAGTTTTTCCTTGTACTAATATTTCAGAACAACCGTCATTTGTATAATCCCTTGCATCATGAATCGGTATTCCTATGTTAACAAGTGTAGCAATAATTACTTCATCATTATAGAGCCCTGGTTGATATTTGCCTCTAATAAGTAACTTGCTGATCTTTTCCATGAAATGTGATGGTGTTCCTTTATGTAATCTAATTGAAATCTTTGGATCGATTAACCCGAGTTTATCAGTTACCTCAAGACACATCTCTGACAGAATATTAGTCGCATCTTCACCCTTCGGTGTTTGACCACTCAAAATTATGTTTTGAAGGTTATCCATGGTAACATCAGTTATCGATGAAAACTTGATCCACAAGCAGGACAATAGTTCAATGGCCTCATCTGATGAAATTACTTCATTTTTTAGGTCTTTTTCAAGGAAAGGGAACATATATTGGTCAAATCTTCCCAGTTGTCTAGCCCCTTGCGTGTGACAGATTATATGATTAAACCATAAAAGTTGAATTGCTTCTCTGAAAGTTTTGGGTGCCCCATAAGATAATGTTCTGCATATTAATGAAATTTCTTTCAACTCCTTTTTTCTCTGAGGCTCAGTTTCTACCTTGGACATTTTCTCTGCTAATTTCGAATACCTAAGAGAGAAGTTTTCAGCAGCTTCAAGAGATAGAATAACTGAGGTTAGAAACTCCTTCTGATCACTTGTATTTGCTAGCGACAGTTTTTGTTTAGCCCATTCTTTTATCCCATTCCATCCTTTTTCCAGCAATCGAGGATAACCAGCTTGTAGATGGCCCGGATTACTATTTTCATCAAGCCCAACCTTTCTAGCTAATTTTTTTTCATCTTCATTTGCATAAGCTGGGAAATTCCCATATCTTGTAGAAGCTCCATAGCTCTCCAAAATTTGAATAACTGGATCATAAGCACAATCACCAAACCCCAGTTCAATTTTTTTCCTGGCACTATTGATGTATCCCTCCCCCGATATACTTTCAGGTGGAAGGCTTCGAGAAGTTCCCACTACCGTTTTTCCCGGCTTCTCAATAAAAGTAATTCCTACTATTAGTTCCCCAGGATATATGTGAATAGGGGCATTATTCAAAAAAAGTGAGAAAGCTTTTGCTTTTCTAATTGGAAGCGGCTCATCCTCAATACCAGGACTCGTGAATATACTCCCTTTTGATAAGCTTTCAAAATGTAGGGAGTGACCAAGTTCTTGCTTTAAGGTTAATATTCTATTCTCCATCTCGCCACCCTTCAATATTTACACAATGTCCATTTTCCTCAAAAAAGCCGCTTATATACTTCAACCTACTGATATTTGGTGATTTAACTTCTTTGAGTTTGTATTTTCTTCCAGTTGCAGCATATTTATGAACCCCAAAATTGTGGTATGGTAACAATTCAATGAAGTCAATATTTCCAAGATTAGTTAGAAAATCACTCATCTCTAAAATATTATTCAAGGAATCATTATAACCCGGAATGATTGGAATTCTAATAATCAATTTCTCGAAAGAAGAAAACTTGTTGATTTTCTCGAGGTTAGAAAGTATTAATTCATTTGACACACCGGTCAATCGTTTATGTTGAATATTATCCATGTGCTTAAGATCATAAAGAATCACATCTACATTTTTCATCAAATGTTTTAGAATATGCCAATCTGCATAGCCACAAGTATCTATCGCCGTGTTGATACCATGTTTTTTCAGTGTCTCAAGTAGCAGTGAAGAAAAAATAGGTTGACAAGTTGGTTCGCCTCCCGAGATGGTTACGCCTCCTCCTGATTTCTGATATATTAGAGAGTCCTTTTCAACTTCTAAGATTATTTCTTTAACAGAACTTACTTTTCCATACATAACAAGCGCTCCTGAGTAACATACATCAACACAACTCCCTGTTGCCTTACATTTTTCGTATAGAATTTTGGGAATATTCATCGTCTGAGCATTATTTGGGCAAGAGTCAACGCAGATTCCACAGCTAATACACAGTTCACTGTAGAATGCCAGTTCAGGTAGAAATTTCTGCGACTCTGGACTATGACACCATAAACAGCGAAGCGGGCAACCTTTCATAAAAATTGTTGATCTTATTCCTGGACCATCATGTACAGCAAAATGTTTAATATCAAAAATAACCCCGGTTTCTTTTTCGTTTATAGTATTCCTAAATTCCACGAAAAATCATCTTCATATCCACATTTATTGATTACGTGCACCTTCACATTCATACGGTTTCCAGTGCGAATGCTAATGCCCCATAAAGTACAACATCTTCTCCTAATGGTGTAATCTTGATGATTGGTTTTCTGTTTATTAAATAATTATCTATACTGGATAAAATTGGTTCGAGGATTAATTTCGGGTTCTTTAGGGCAATTGATCCACCAACAGTAACAAGTTCAGGGTCAAACATATTGATTACATCTGCAAAACCAATCAAGTTCATCTTCCCAACTTCGTTTATTATTTTTAGAGATAACTTGTTTCCTTTTTTTGCAGATTTAAAAAGTGATTCTGTTGAAATCAGTTTTTTTTCATTATATCTATTGAAAGGTTTCACAACCTTATTTTTTATCAACAATTCTGCATATTTTGGTATATTTTTACCAGATGCCAAAGCTTCCCAATGGCCTTTGCCTCCACATCCGCATATCAATTCAGAGTTAGGATCTATAATGATGTGCCCAATCTCAACGGCGTTCCCATCTTTACCTTTGAGTAAATGGTTATCAACGATCGCACCGCCACCTATTCCCGTGCTTAATGTAACATAGAATAAATTCGTTAACCCTTTCCCGGCACCAAAGATTTGCTCACCGAAAACTGCGGCTGCGCAGTCATTTAAAATTGTGACGTCAGCATTGAACACTTCTTTCAAAGGTTTTACTATGGGAATGCCCTCTAAGGGATGGTTTGGTGTATTAGTGATGATACCTTGTTTCAGGTCCAAGGGGCCAATTGAGCCAATCCCAATTGATTTGGGGTTGTCACTAAGTTCCTTTATCATTTCAATTATTTGTTGAGAAATGCCAAGCAAGTTTGTTTCTTTGTTAGTTAGTTGAACAATTTTTTGTTTAATACCTTCTTCATTCCCCAATGCTACTCGTATATTGGTTGCACCAATATCCACTGCAATATAAGACAAATCAAAGATAATAAGGATTGAAAATAAATTATTCTTACCCTTATTGATTATAATAATCCACACGTAACGCTTTTTACGTCACTTAATTAGGGTAATCTGAGTTAAATGCGGGTGTTATTCGTTGAACCGCCTAAAGAATTCTGGTTCATAATGGGTGATTACGTATCCCCTCCTTTTGGAATTCTAACGTTAGCATCTTATTTAGAGCATAAGAACCGGGATTTGGAAATATCTGTATTAGACTCACAGGTAAAAGGGCTAAGTTGGGAAGATTTAGAAGATGAAATAAGGAAAAACAACCCCGATGTAGTCGCTCCAAGTAGCTTAACTACGGCAAATGCTTATGTTACACTAAAAACGATTGAAATTGCGAAAAAAATTAATTCTGAAATAGTAACTGTTGCAGGAGGTCAACATTTTTCTTCATTAACGGATAAAATTTTACCTAAATACCCGGATCTAGATTACATAATCAGAGGCGAAGGGGAAGAAACACTTTCAGAGCTTATTCTATTCTTAAAAGGTTCAATTAAACTACAAGAAATTAAAGGTGTATCCTATCTATCGGATAATAACGTAATCAATAATCCTTCTAGAACTCTAATATCTGATTTAGACTCTTTACCCTATCCAGGGTACCATTTTATAAAGGACCATATGAGCGATTATCATTTCTCCTTAATGGCTGATAGAACAAAACCGTTCGCAATAGTTGAGGGAGGTAGAGGTTGTCGACATGCTTGTAACTATTGCACTCAATGGCGTTATTGGTGTCAACAACACAGGGTAAAATCATCGAACCGCCTAGCTAATGAAATACAATTTATTAATGAAAAATATTCAAGTGGTTTATTTTGGCTAGCTGATGATAATATCGAACTGGACGAACGATTTGAAGAATTCTGTGATAAAATAATACATTCTAATCTTGATGTGAATTGGTTCTGTCAGTTACGTTGTGATAGTATCGTAAAAAGTGAAATCTTGATTCCAAAACTAAGGAAGGCTGGCTGCATATGGGTTTTACTCGGACTCGATAGTCCAGACACATATGTGCAAAATTCTTGGCATCTTGGATGGAAAAACAAATCTCTGGGGAAAAAAGCAATTAAAATATTAAGAGAGAATGAAATTTTTTCACAGGGAACGTTCATAATAGGAAATCGAAATGACAGTCATGAATCCATCGAGGAACTCAGAAAATATGCTGACTGGCTTGATCCAGATATAGCCACTTTTATGGTGCTAACCCCTTTTCCAGGCACAAATATCTACGAGGAAGCAATAATAAACAATTGGATAGAGGATTGGAATTGGGCAAACTATGATATGATTCACTCCATCATGCCCACAAAACACTTATCCCGAAAAGAGATCCAAGAAGAACTTTTCCGTTGTTACAATCATTTTTTTGGGTCCTGGTCAAGAAGGTATAGAGGTATTTCATCAACTAATCAAATTACTAGGAGAACGTACCTGTACTTGGCTAAACAAGCCATTCTAACAGGTTTAAAAAATCTTTTTTAAGGTTAACAGTTTGGAAAATAAAAATTATAAACCACACATCAGACAAAAATCAATTGTTCTATACATGATGATTTTCCTATTTATCCCATTAATAACTTATTGGCTAGGTAAAACTATTGACAACTTACTCAAGTTACCTAAAATTCCCAATATACCTTGGAACTTTATCTTAGGGTTCCCCGTCCTTCTCATAGGGCTTTTTATTGGTCTACGTGCTACAAGATTAATCTATTACAAGGGTCAAGGTTTACCTTGGGGGGGAATAGAGACTTCAGTGAAATCAAGAAATTTAGTAACCGACGGGATTTATTCATATTGTAGAAATCCGATGGTTTTGGGCTATAGCATGTTGCCAGTTGGAATGGGCATAATTTTTATGTCGGTTGGAATGTTTTTTTTCATACCAAGTATTATCTTGACATACAATATAATCATGTTGAAATACAAGGAAGAACCTAGTCTAGAGTCGAGATTTGGAGTCGAATACCTGGAATACAAGGAAAACGTACCATTTTTGCTCCCCAACATCAGTAAAATGTTTAAAGACCTGTTAAAATTTAAAAAATGAGATTTGAAGCCACCTATTTACTCGATAGTAATCTCCTTTTTTGGGTTACTAATTCTGGTTTTAATGTATTTTTTCCCACCAAAAACATTGATCTTTCTACCAAGTTATGTAATAGGAACATTATTCATAATAATATGTGTTTTAGGGATAATTGCGGGGTTTTTTCCCAGGAAATGTTCCGCATTAACCCAGGTAAGAACCAAAGGTTACGAAAATCAATCTTTATACATAGACTATAAGGGTCATCATCCAAATTGTGAAAAATATGAAACTCACATAATAAAATTTGGAGAAAATTATCTATGTGCAGGATGCATAGGTCTTAAAATTGGGGGAATCTTAGCAATAATCGGTTCGATTACTTATTTCTATTTAGACATTGTTTATTTTTATCCTGAAATAATCTTTAATCTAGGAATAATCTTTGTGGTTCTTGGTTTAATTCAACATAAGATTGATTTTGATAATCCAGTCCTACACTTAATACTTAATATTGGATTTGTGACAGGGTCATTCTTAATTTTGTCGTCACTAGATTATTTATTTACTAATGGTTTAATTGGATTATATCTTTTAGGAATGATACTCCTCTGGATAAATACAAGAATNNGATAATTCTTGTAACCTGATTATCAAGGAGCAAAATTTACCATAGATATCCCTTAGCCATTCGGTTCCTATGCTTACTTGCGAGATTAATTAATATTAGTCTCCAATAACAAGGACATTGTGGTGTCAATGTCCTTAGAACCATGCCCAAGAGTTCTTATTGGTGGTACTCTGATTGATGGAACTGGAAGTCCCCCTGTTAAAGATAGCGCGATTCTTGTTTATGATGAATGGATTAAAGCAGTTGGGAAACGAGATGAAATAGAAATTCCTCTAGGGGCAGAGGTCTATGATATCTCTGGTATGACTGTAGTCCCTGGTTTGAATGACAGTCATGTTCATTTCATAAATATGGGCGTGAACATGCTCACTGTTTTAGATTTAACCAATTTAGGTTTTAATGATCTATTACTAATGGTTAAGGAAAGAGCTGAGTCATCAAATGATCAATGGATAATTGGTAGAGGGTGGGACGAGGCTAAATGGATCGATAACCGATACATAACCAAGGACGACCTTGATCCAATTGTGCCTTTAAAACCAGTAGTTTTAACAAGAGTATGCGGTCACCTTCTAACCTTAAACTCAAAAGCATTAGACATCGCTGGGATAACTAAAGACACTCTTGATCCTCCAGGTGGAAAAATTGATAAATCTGACGATGGCGAACCCACGGGTATCCTAAGAGATTGTAGGCACCTTATTGAACATGTGCTACCTGAACCCAGTTCTGAAACAATGGTCGAGGGGCTAAGAGCAGCTTCAGAACGAGCCTTAAGCCTAGGGTGTACAAGCATTAGCGACGCGGGAGTAGGGATAATACAGGTAAAAGCATACCAAACTGCCATGAGAAAGGGGTATCTGAAAGTTAGGGCAAATCTTATGCTTGGTCCAGAAATAAGAGATAATCTATACCTTACAGGCATAAAAACAGGTTTCGGGGATCGTATGATTCAGGTTGGACCCATTAAACTATTTATGGATGGGTCTCTTGGGGCTCATACTGCTGCCCTTTTCGACCCATATGAAGATGACTTGGACAACAAGGGGCTTCTTCTCATGGAACCAGATGAAATGGAAAAAAAAGTTTGGGACGCACATAGAAACGAGTGTCAGGCAGCAGTCCATGCGATAGGGGACAGAGCAATAGAACACGCAATAAATTCAATTCAAGAATCTCTTCAAAAAATACCAAAAAAGGATCACAGACATAGAATTGAGCACAGTGAAGTCTTAACGCCCCAGCAAATTGAACGATTAAAAGAGCTCTCAATAATTCCTTGCATGCAGCCCAACTTCGTTGGGGAATGGAGTGGCTCAGGAAGTATGTACGAATCAAGGTTGGGGGCAAAACGGGATAGATCAACAAACCCTTATAGAACTTTGATTGATGAAGGTGTACTTATTGCTTTTGGAAGCGATGGTATGCCATTCAAACCAATCTATGGAATATGGTCAGCCATTTATCATCCCTTTAAAGAAAGCCGAATAAGCCTAGAGGAAGCAGTAAAATGTTATTCCCTGAACAGTGCGTACGCTAGTTATGAAGAACCATACAAAGGAAGCATAGAACCCGGTAAACTAGCAGATATAGCCGTATTCGAAAAAGACTTCACCGAAATCACTGGAGACGAATTGAAGGAATGTGAAACTTATATGACCCTAGTAGGTGGTAAAATACTTTTTCTTAAAGAATCTTAATAAATAGCATCTAAACAACCAGTAAAATTATAAGAATTTTAGATGAAGAAAATCTATGGTACTCTCGGATAAGCGAATCAGAACTATTCCCGATAATAAAATCCTTCTTAAGGAGGTAGTTCATGTATGTGTAGTTGTAAAAAATGTTGAGAAAACTGCTCAAATATTTTCAGAGAAATTCGGGGTAGGTCCATGGGAAATTAGAGAGAAGCATTATCCAAAATCGAAAGCAGTTATACATGGAATACCTACCGAATATACATTAAAATTGCGCGCGCGCAAAATGGGTGCAATAACCCTTGAATTGGTTGAGACCCTAAGAGGTAAGACAATTTATCAGGAATACTTAGAAAAACATGGTGAGGGCATTCATCATATAGGTATACCTACACCTTTACCCTTAAGAGATGAATTACAGAAATGGGAGAAACAAGGAATAAAGCCATTACAAATAAGCAACCTGGAAGCCCCTGAAGAGGGTTGGGCGTACATGGATACCCAAAATCTGGTTGGATGTATTCTTGAAATTCTAAGTTTTAAGAAGTTTCAATAATCAGTTTTGAGATAATATTAAGAAACGGATTTAGGAGAAACATATCATGAAGGAACTGTTTAATGAATTGAGGACTTTAGCACAAGATAGTGGGATAGACCTTTTCGGCGTTGCTGATTTAAAGGGTCAACAGGTAAACAATCTTGTTATGCAACAAGGAGGAGAACCTGTTGCACAGTATCCTCGGGCAGTTTCTTTGGCTTGTGGGCTTCTTAACTCCGTGGTGGATGAACTTTACCGACACGAAGAACCTTCAGCCATATACACGTATAGAGGTTTATACGACTCAGTTAACAATACACTTGATAAAGCTGCTTTGCTTGTTGCTAAAAGGCTTCAATCAAAAGNNACCCGATTCCAGCTTCACAAACAATTAACCCAAGAAAGCTTGAATCAGCCTTTTCTCACAAGTTAGCGGCTAATCTAGCTGGTTTGGGTTGGATTGGAAAGAGTTGTTTATTGATAACACCAGAATATGGTCCTAGGATAAGGTTATCGACGGTTTTAACCGATGCTGACCTTATGAGTGGCTCCATGTTACCGAATAGATGTGGTGACTGTGGTGAATGTGTTGAAGCTTGCCCACCAAAAGCTTTTACTGGTGTACCATTCGACCCATCAGAGCCGAGAGACGTCAGGTTCAGAGCTCATATGTGTAGAGATTATACACAAAGAAGAGCACAGCAACTTGGTGAAGGTATTTGTGGCCTATGCGTTTATAGCTGTCCATTTGGCAAAAGTTAAACAAATTATCGTGGAGATCTTAATCCAACAAGATTAACCACGTCAACAAGCTTTACTATAACAAAAGGTTTATCTGAAGAAAGGAAACCCCAACCTTCGTCTGGATTTATTCCATGAGCTGCAAGAAAATTTGTTGAAAGCCGGGTTTTTCCTAATTTAGACAAACCATCTATCGCACACTTTCTCTCGTCTTCATCAGAAACGATGTCTAGCCTACCTCTCATGGAAACAAACTGATAAGAACTCAAATCAGGCTCATATTTCTCTATCTGGACGCAGACTCGATCATTTTTTTCAAGGAGTTTCATTTTTTTCCCATAATCAGTAAAATGAAAATATAAAACCTCATCAATTACTACATACTGAAAAGGAGCTATGTATGGATACTCTTTATCTTGAAACGCTATTCTGCACATTATCTGTCCATTTATCAGTCCATTTACTTCTTTAATAGACATCATTGGTAACTTCAATACAGGCATTAAAACACCCAGCAATCATAAGACGAATAATTTAATAAAAAAATAACTAATTTTGAAGAATAAGCACACGATCACTAAAAGAAGGTTTATTTCGTTTCCTCCTCTATTCTTCATTTAAATGATTACAAGAGTTGAGGCTTTGAAGCTTGTAAGAAAACACGTTTCAAATGAGAATCTCATTAAACATATGATTGGGGTGGGGGCAATAATGCGTGGATTAGCTGAGTATTTTAACGAAGATTCTGACTTATGGGAACTTGTTGGAATCCTGCATGATATTGATTACGAAGAGACGAGCAAAGATTTTACCCTTCATGGTTTAAAATCTGCAGAAATTGTTGAAGATTTGTTACCTAATGAGGCTCTTCAAGCTATAAAAGCTCACAATTCGCTAACCAACTTTAAGGCAGAATCAAGAATGGATATCAGTTTATTCGCTGCAGACGCTGTTTCTGGATTGATAGTTGCAAACGCATTAGTGAGGCCATCTGGTCTGAAAGGTATGAAACCTAGAAGTTTACAGAAAAGGATGAAAGACAAATCCTTTGCTAGGCAAATTAACCGGGAAAACATTCAGCTTTCACAGGAATTAGGGTTAGGATTGAGCGAATTTCTAAAAATTAGTATTGAAGCAATGGAAAAAGTAAGATATGAGTTAGACTTGTGACCAGGACTCTATGAACACTCAGTTAGTAGTTTACGTACTATGTATGCACATCCTTTGCGCGCGCGCACATGCTAATCGTCATGAAATGGTGTTTCCGATAATACACATGTGTATACATGGGAAATCAACCATAGGCTAGCCTATTCTAAGGTTATCTATGCACCAAAATGGGAAACCCTCAACTTTACTCATAGCCCTGTGATAACGAACACCTCATAATTGTGGGAAACTATATTGTTGAATATCTGGGAAACAGCAAAGATTGGTGGGAAACTTTCTACAATGGGAAATTTCCCATACAGCTAATGGGTCAATGGGAAACGCGCATGGATATTTATGGGAAAAAATTGGAAAACGGGAAACCTACTCTTCTCTTCCGCGCGCGCTTGGAAATTAAACGCTTTGACTGGGGATTATGTCATACTTGCGCGTGCACATTTTAGGTTTCTTTATCCCAATGGATTTGGGGTGTCTATGAATTCTTCTAAGGGGTTCCCATAAGGAGGGTTCAGTTGTTTTGCCAGAAAATCATAAATCTCTCCTCTAACGCCTTTTGAGAATTTTGTATCTAATCTGCTGAAAAAATGACCGCCTGGACTTTTTGGGTATATCTTGTATTCGAAGTTCCACTTCTTTTCCTTTAAGGATTTTATTAGATGTTCGACCTCAAAGACATTAACATCTTGATCATTTACAGTTGAATGAATAAGTAATGGCGGATATTTACCAGAAACATACTCTGGAACATTCCAAGCTGGTGATCTTCTCTTGTACTCCGCAACATTATCGTAAGCAGATTCGCCAATGTGATATTCGGCCTCATAAAGATCTCTGTAATTCTGTGTTTTGTATCCCATCCTAGCGATCAAATCCGCTACAGGTACGGATGCTTGAGCTACTTGGTATTTTTCGGGATATTCAAAAATATTCATCAATGTATGAAGTCCTCCGTGACTCCAGCCCATTATTCCTATTCTCGCAGGGTCAACTAGATCATTATTTTCAACCATCCAATCTCTACAGGCAACAGTGTCCTGGTTTTCAAGTCCTCCATAATCAATCTGTTCGTACAGCTGCTTACCATATCCTGTACTTCCTCTATATTCTGGTGCTATGATCAAATATCCTTGAGCTATTAATTCCCTTATTAGGAAGGTATAAAATGTGCCAAAGTTTGAATGAACTCCACCATGGGGAAACACAATTAACGGATACTTTTCCTCATGAGTAGCGATTTTGGGAACAAATATGTAAGCATAGAAAATTACACAGTTTCCTGCACCCTGTGCATTTGGATTCGGTTGATACCTTGATGGAGGTCCATAAATTCTAATTTTGTCTATAATTGCACAGTCACCGACAGTGTGATACATCAAAGCGTCGTCAGCTGTTTTATTAATTAGAGTGAGCTGATGCATTAAGGGCCCATATTCAGAGCCCTTCATTAGCAATTTTTCGTATACTTTCTTCGCGATCTTTTCTATCTCCTCGTCTGATAACATTTTCATGAACACTAGAATTTAATACCTAATAGGTAATTGAATCATGCGTTTCATTAGACTAGAAAAATTAAACTAGACAAGAACCAGAGTGATCTCTTGGACAAGGATCTCAGGTTTCAATCTCCTCCCTTCATTTACGAGCGTTATGAAACCTAATTCTTCTAAATCTTTTAAATCGGTATATACGTTTTTTACATTTCTACCAATTTTTTTTGCTAAATCATTAATAGAGTTTACAGGAATATTTGCCAAATAGTCCATAAGTTCTAATCTCCTTGGTGTTAGTTTTTGATAATCCTTTTTTTCGAGGTCAACTTCTATTTCCGAGTAGTAGTCATAGTCTTCTCCTTCGCTATAGGCTCTTAACGCATGATTCATGCTGCTCCATTCAACATAATCGTCAAAGTGTTCTCTGTCCATTCTTCCTGCTATGAATTCGTCATGAAGTTTGGCTAAATCACCGTCATATTTCTCCTCAATATCCTTAATTTTTTGGTTGACTTCGTCGATTGGAATTCTTTTAACGACTCTCCACCTCATAACATCACTTTATTGGTATGTATACCAAAGAACTCTTATTAGTTTTCGGCTTTCTTACTCTTGATATTATGGAATTTCCATTAGATAGAATCGATGATAACATTTGGGAGATTCCCACAGCATACAGTAGGCATATGAATGTTCCTGCAAGGATTTACGCCGATGAGAAACTCTTAGAGGCCATGAAAAGAGATGAAACTTTAGCGCAAGCAGTAAACATAACTCAGTTACCGGGCATCCAAAAATTTGGAATAACCCTACCTGACGGACATCAGGGATATGGATTCCCTATCGGGGGAGTTGCCGCTTTTGATCTTGATTCTGGGATTATTACACCCGGTGGAGTAGGATACGATATAAACTGTGGTGTACGCCTTATGAGAACAGACCTTAATGTTAAGGAAGTCCGACAGAAAGCAAGTGAGTTAATTGAACGGATATTCCGGTTGGTTCCATGTGGTGTGGGTGTTGGTAGTAAACTCAAATTAAGTTTCTCAGAACTTGACAACGCTGTCTCAGAAGGGGTTGATTGGGCTATATCCAAAGGATACGGATGGGAAGGTGACTCAAAACACATGGAAGAAGGGGGGTGTATGGAGTCGGCAAATCCTGATAAAGTTTCTCAGAGGGCCAAAAAAAGAGGGTCGGGACAATTAGGTACGCTTGGTGCTGGTAATCACTTTCTAGAGATAGGGCATGTTAAAGAAATTCATGATGAAAAAACATGCAAAGTTTACGGTATTACTGAACCAGGGCAAGTGGTTGCTTGGATCCACACTGGGTCAAGGGGTTTTGGCCATCAGATTGCAACGGATTATATAAGAGCCATGGATAGAGCCGCACAGAAATACAGGATGAAGATCCCAGCAAGGGAGCTTGTATGCGCACCTCTCAGTAGTAGAGAGGCGGAGGATTATTATGAAGCGATGAGTTGTGCAATTAACTGGGCATTCATTAATAGACACATAATTATGCATCAAGTAAGAAAAGCCTTTGAAGAAACTTTTAACAAAAAAGCCGATGAAATGGGAATGGACCTTGTTTATGGAATGACTCATAATACAGCAAAATTAGAAGAACATTCTATTGATGGTAAACAGAAAAAGGTTATGGTGCATAGAAAGGGAGCCGCCAGAGCTTTTGGGCCCGGAAGAGCTGACCTGCCAGACGATTACAAACAAACAGGGCAACCGGTTTTACTTGTGGGTACTATGGGAACAGCAAGTTACTTACTTAAAGGAACTCCGAGAGGAGAGGAAAGAAGTTTCGCTAGTACTGCCCATGGAGCAGGTAGGGTCATGTCGAGAGCAGGGGCTCGTCGAAGATTCAACGCCAGACAGATAGTTAACAACCTAAAAAGGAAAGGAATAATCGTCAAAGCAGCTAGTGGAAGAATCGTGGAAGAAGAAAGCCCTGACAGCTACAAGGATATTCACAGCGTAGCCGGAGTAAGTCATAGTTTAGGGTTAGCCGAAAAAGTCATGATGTCAGTTCCGATAGCAGTTGCTAAAGGCTAGATATTTACACTAACAAGGTGTGCGCTCCCAATATTATTGGAAACATCTTTTAGCAACAACTTAATATCTGAAATAGAAAAGAGTAATGTGAAATTATGAAAGCACTTGTATTATATCATTCCCAGCAATATGGTAACACTGGAAAAATGGCCGAAGCTATAGCTGAAGGCTTAAGTTCAGAAGGACTTGACGTTAAGTTACATAACGCAAATGATGAACGTTTTCCTATTGAAACTTACCCCGAGTATAATTGCGTCGCATTTGGCACTCCCGACTATTTCAGCTACGTTGCAGGTACACTCAAAACGTTTATGGACGATTGGTATATAAACCGGAACAAGCCTGGTTACCAGAACAAGCCATATGCTGTATTCTACAGTCATGGTGGAGGAGGAAGAGCAAGAGAGTCTTTGAGCCTTTTCAGCCGAGTTGGAACACAGATAGGAAAATCAGTGGAATCTCGTGGCACTCCGAGTTCACAGGTTATTGAAGAATGCAGAAACTTGGGAGTTAACTTGGCTAAAGCAATTAATTGAACTATTTACACCTGTGCGCGCGCATTAAAGAAAAATACTCTTAATTTTATCTAATATTATCTCTTTATCGCCTTCTATTAAATACTCCATTTTTATCGTTATTTTGTTCTCTGCGTTTTTTATTAAAAAGAATGGTTCCAATAGTGTCTCGATTGGAGGGGTGGCATCAAGTAATATTCTGTGAAGCCCAACTAATGTTACATTCTTTTCCCCGTCAATTTCAATATATGCGTATGAGGGTTTAGTCACATTATCTAATACAGTATTTTCGTAAACTATTCCCGAGTTTATACCTTTGATTTTATCTAGTTTTGATGAAAATCTTCTGGTCTCTTCTTCCATACGGCTGTAATAGGCCTCGTCATCTCTAGCCATAAAAATTTCCAAAGCTCGAATTAAGCCAACAATAGTCTCTCGACTCATCTTAGCGCCTCTTCCAATACCGTCGAAGGGATACGCCTGGAGGTGAGCCAGTTTTATTAGATCTGACCTCCCCAGCAAGATTCCAGAATTGTTAGGACCTCCTAACTGTTTCCCTCCGCTAAAGGCTAAAATGTCCGCGCCTTCTTTCAGCAATTTATCTGGCACATGTTTGTGTGTGAGGAATGGAGCGGCATCAACAATGACTGGTACACCAAGGTCATATGCTATCTCTGCCACATCTTTTAATGGCAAAATATCTGAGGAAGGTTTAACTGTGAGGTAGTATGCGGCAGTTTCTCCCTCAATATAAGCATCGATTAATTCTTTTTTTTCTACTTTTTCCTTAGTTCCGGCTTCAATCAGTTCTCCTCCGGCACATTCAACAGCATGATCGTATGTGTTTCTGTTGTTTGCCTGTACAATGAATTTTGTCTTAAGACCACCAGTATGTAAGGGGAGTTTTTGAATAATTTCCTGCCATGATTGAGGTTTTAGGGGGTCATGTTTTTCTAGGTCTGTATTTTTCATCATGCAGGCAGCAGCTGCTAAAGTCAATCCATTAACAGCTCCCGCTGTGGGTAACCCAGCTTCGGCCTCAAAGGCTTCTGCAATTCTTTTTCCTGCCCAAGCTTGTAGTTCTGGGATACGGATGAATGCTTTCGAGGCTTCTTCCATAGCTTTAAAAACATCAGGATGAGGTATTGACCCTCCTAGTCTTGTTAGGCAAGTGGTTGCGTTTACTACTCTGCTTAGTCCTTGATTTTCATAAGGATCGATTCTAGACATTCTATCAACGCTTTATTGGATAATTATTACTACATAAAAGTTCAAGGCTGTAAGTAACTTAGTTTTGTATTAATCCATTCCTTGAAAGAGGCTTCAAGTGGTATGGTTTCCTTCCAGTGAGGGTCTTCAAAAAAGCCTTCATGACGAATAGTAGTCATTTCATTTAGGTTTAAAGGTCGATTCTCATTTACATCTTCGTTGAAAAGGTGTAGTGGATAGTTATAGCTGGATGAAAATTCGAACATCTCTTCTTTATCCAAGTTAGATAGAATAATTCCTGATAGAACAGCCTGATGTAAAAACACTCTGTATCGGTTGTTTTGTTCAAAAATCTGTTTCATCGGATTTTTTTGATATATATCAAAGAACTTTTCTTCCCATATTTTTAGAAGACCTGTTTTAGGACGTGTCACATGGCAACCGGCGTTAAAATAGGGTCTGATTAACTTATTATCTACGTGGGTTTTCATTGGGAAAACTGAGTCATAAGGTACATCGCAGTAGTCATAAATTAAACTCCAGAACTCATCTGGATGGGCATCAAAAAGGGAGCCTATTAGAGTATGATGGACCGGACGATAACCAAATTTTATCTCTTCTGAAAGAAGAAACTCGGTGGGTTCATGAAGAATTATGCTGTTAGGATTCAACCATGCTAAATATTCAGCCTCATTCAAAGCCAAATTTTCTGCATGGCCAACAGCAGCGACTAAATCTGCAAAGGGAAAATCGACATTTGACCTACTCTTATAAGGAATGGTTTTTACATTCAAATCTTTAAATCGGGTGTGCACCTTTTCTGAAAGGGCAAAACCATCTTTTGGAACCAGACACCAGATTGGTTTGTCACAGAAAGCGCCTGAAAAAGCTTGTATGCTCTCAATTAGGATAAAGGCAGATTTCTCAGATCTTTCTGTATTAACGTAAGTGGCAAAAACAAAATTTTGGTCTTTTAAACCAGAATAATTTATCAATTTGTATAATCACCATAATTACTATTATACTGTAAAATCAATTAATAGGATTAATCCTTCGTTATTTTCGAGGGAATACTAGCAAGTATCGGTAGTTTCAAGACTTGTGATGAAGCCAGAAAAATAAAAAGAGAAGCTGGACCAAGAGTCTCCCACAGAAAACCTCCTAGAACAGGTGAGATTACATTAACAAGGCCACTCATGAAACCTATCAGACCGAACCAGCTACCTAACAACTCCTTAGGCACTAGTTCGGCTGTAATAGCTCCTTGAGTTACCGAAGCTAACATTATGAAACCATTCAACATACCAGCTATTATGATTATGATACTATTGTTGGCAACTATCAGTAGTAACAAGGAGAGACAGTAAATTGGTGTATAAAAGGAGACAAGCTTCTTTCTACCTATTCTATCAGCCCATATCCCTGAAGGTATAGCTAGCAGGATGATGATTAACCAGTATACTGCATCCATCAGACCGAGAACAAATTGGTTAGCCCCTTTAACTTGTTTAGCATAGAGGGGAATATAGAAAGCCATAAAATGAGGCAGATTTGAGAACATTATATATAAAATCCAGCGTTTTACCATTATTCCTTCCTTAAACACTCCCTTAATATCCTCAATGAGGGATATACCTGAGCTACTATTTTGGAATTCGATGTCCTCAAAAAAATTGAATATTATAAAGAAGGCGAATAGTAAACCCAATACTTGAAGCCAGTATAATGGTTTGATTCCTGATAATGTTAAACCCCCAAATAGTGTAATAATAAACGCGGCGATTACTGGTGCGAAAAGTCGTGGTAGAGCTGATACTGTATCACAAATTTGCATCCCAGTTGCCCTCTCACTGCTATCGAGACAATTCCCACAGACCATAGGGCAAGCTACCATTCCCATCCCCCAAGCCATAGAGGTTAAGGCTAAACCTGGAATAGTGAAGAACCAATCGTTAGAAACGCCAATAATAAGATATCCTATGGCTGTGATAAGTATTGATGATAGGAGGGTTTTCTTTATCCCTTGTCTGTTAGCAAAATGGCTTGCAGGAATAGTGACAGCGGCGTTAAGGACTCCGCCAATGCTCGTTATCAAGCCTAGTTGAATGGGGTCCGCGCNNTCCGCGCCAAGCAGTGTAATGTATATGGATTGATATTGCTGCGTTAAGCCCATCGAAAAGTTTTGAACCAGATTCTTTAGGATATTAACTTTGAAAGGTTTCTGTTGTTTTTTAAAAAATGATATTGGGCTCAATTAGATTCTCTCGGCTTCTTGAAATTATTCTATGTAATTTCAATTATGCCTTCTTTAAGGGTTCCCTTGAATTGGCTCATGTAAAGGTCATGATAGAATCCCTTTTTCTCCAAGAGTTGCTCGTGGGTACCTTGTTCAATTATTTCCCCTTCATCAATCACAATGACAACGTCCGCATTCCTTATTGTGCTCAGCCTGTGCGCGATAACGAAGCTGGTTCTCCCCTTCATTAAATGAAGCAGAGCTTCTTGTATCTGCATCTCGGTTCTCGTATCCACACTGCTGGTGGCTTCATCTAGTATCAAGATGTCTGGATCAGCCAAAATGACGCGAGCTATACTTAGCAACTGCCTCTGCCCCTGACTTAAATTACCAGCTTGTTCACTTAACTCGGTTTTATATCCTTGAGGTAGCCGCCTGATGAATTTATCGGCGTTTGCCAGTTTTGCTGCTTCGTAAATTTCTTCCTCAGTAGCTTCAAGCCGACCGTACCTGATGTTATCTAGAACAGTTCCGCTGAACAGGAAGACATCTTGAAGCACTATCCCAAGTTTTCTTCTTAAATTGTCCTTTTCTAACAGCTTGATATCCGTGTCATCTATTGTGATGCTACCGTCTTTAATATCGTAGAAACGTGTTAAAACATTAACAATGGTTGTTTTACCAGCACCGGTTGGCCCTACTAACGCTATGGTCATACCTGGCTCAGCGTCAATATTTATATCGTTTAAGACTTGGACGTTGGGAACGTAGCTGAAATCAACATTATCGAAGACTACTCTACCCTTAAAATCGTCGACTTGCACTGGTTTAGGATCATCTTTGACCTCTGGGTCAGTGTCAAGTATCTCGAAAATACGTTCAGCACCTGCAAGGGCAGATTGGATACTATTGTATAAGTTGGCAAAATGCCTAAGAGGATTAGCGAACTGTCTGCTGTAACTTATAAACGCGGATATAGTGCCTATAGTAGTCATACCTTGTAACGCCATCCAACTTCCCACTCCAGCGACTATCGCTATGTTGGCGTTGCTAAGAATTCCCATCAAGGGAGGAATCAACATAGCATAGGTCATTGCTCTAATGCCCAGCTCCTTAACGTTCACATTCGATTTATTGAACTTCCGATTAACTTCTTCCTGCTGGCTAAAAGCAATAACAACTTTTTGCCCTGTAATGGTCTCCTGCATTACGCTATTAAGCATACCCATGCTCCTCTGCAGATCTCTGAAGCTTGTCCTCGTCCTTTTACCAATTACAGCAGTTAACCCTACCATTATTGGGAAGACTATCAAGCTCGCTAATGATAGCCAAATGTTAAGACTAAACATTAGAACCACAATTCCAATGAGGGTTAACATGTTTCGAATGAGCTGGGTTACGTTTTGAGACAAGGCCGAGCTTATCGCATCAATGTCGTTTGTCAGTCTGCTCATTAGATCTCCCGCAGGATTTCTATCAAAGAAGCTCAAGCTTAATGTTTGCATATGATTGAAAAGTTCCCCTCTCAACTTCTTGAGGCTTCGCTGGCTTATAGTTGACATAACCCAGCCCGCAGACATACTCGTAGCCATACTAATGAGATACGTCACCAGAAGCATCACACTAATTCTGATTAATCCATTGATATCTCCGGGAATTATATAGCTGTCAATAGCTATTCCAATCAAATATGGACCAATAAGGGATAAAATAGTGCCAATCGTTGTAAGAAAAGCCACTAATACCAGATGTTTTTTATACGGTCCAAGGTAACTCACCAACCTAGATAATGCACCTCGGGGATTCTTCGCCTTCTCTATTGTTCCCATTCTTCCATGGCCTCCCCTCATTCCCCTTCTCTGTTCGCCGCCTCTTTGGGGGGCACCTTGTCTGCTCATTGATAAACCCCTCCATTACCTAGCTGGCTGTCATAAATCTCGCTGTAGACCGGACTGGTTTCCATCAATTCTGAGTGGTTGCCGAGTGCTAATATTCTCCCGTTATCCAGCACAATGATTTTATCGGCGTTCAACACTGTGCTTATTCTCTGGGCGATCACAAAGCTCGTGCTCTCCCTCATCATATCCTCAAGGGCTTCTTCAATTTTTATCTCCGTTTCAATATCAACTGAGCTAGTGCTATCATCAAGTATCAATATTTTAGGCCTTACAAGTAATGCTCTCGCTATAGCGATACGTTGTTTTTGGCCTCCACTTAGATTAACTCCCCTCTGTCCGACCTGTGTATCATAACCCTCTGGAAAACTAGTTATGAAATCGTGTGCTTGGGCTGCTTTTGCAGCCTGAATAACCTCTTCAATTGTTGCTTCTGGGCTACCATATCTTATGTTTTCGCTTATGCTGCCACTGAAAAGTATGGTTTCTTGAAGGCTGATTCCAATATGCTTCCTCAGACTATTCACATCTATGTCCCTAACATCGATACCATCGATCGTTATTTTGCCACTGGTTGCGTCATAGAACCTAGGGATAAGGTAGATTAAACTACTCTTACCCGAACCTGTGGCACCTATAACCGCAACCGTTTCTCCAGGTTCAGCACTGAAGCTTATATCGGATAGGACAGGGTCTCCACCATCCTTATTATAGCTAAAATATACCTCTTGAAATTCAATATGCCCTTTAACATCATGAAGTACTATCGCGTCTTTTTTGTTCTGGACCTCTGTTGCACTATCCAGCACTTGCATTATTCTGCTAGCACTTGCGCTTGCTGCTGAAACCTGTCCTGCCATCATGCTGAGCATTAGGACTGGAAACATTGTGCTGAAAAGGTAATTCACGAAGGCTAGGATTTGACCCACTGTAGCGGTTCCCTGGGTTACCTGAACTCCGCCCAGAAATATTATCGCCACAGTGCTAAGATTCATCAACGCCATGATAATTGGGAAGAAAATGCTGATCAAACGGTGTATCCTTACAGATTTAACATATAGTTCCGTGTTTGATTCATCGAATCTTTTAATCTCGTAATCTCTTCTGACGAAGGCTTTAACAACACGTATTCCGATCAGGTTCTCCTGTAGCACCTGGTTTAAGAATTCTAGTTTTTCCTGTACAACTGTGAAGAGTGGTCGAACAATTCGGATAAAGGCCGTGACCAAAACGAAGGTTATTGGTAGGAGAAGTAACATTATGTTGGCTAGACTGGCATTTGTTACATACATTATGCCAATGCTTCCAATAAACATCAGGGGTGCCCTGGTGAACATTCGTAAACCCATGGTAACAATTAACCTGATCTGATTCAAATCGCTGGTTAATCTCGTTAAAAGCTGTCCTGTTGAAAAATCATCAAGGTTCCCGAAACTAAATGTTTGAATTTTCTTAAAAATATCCTCCCTTAAATCGGCTTCAAAACCGCGGGAAGCCCTTACAGCGAAGACTGTGTTCGCCACCATGAATAAAGCGCTCAAGATGCTAGCACCTATCATGAACAAGCTGGTTCTGATGACAACGCTCATATCATTGTTTGCTACTCCATCGTCGATAATTACTTGAACAAATCTTGGAATTGATAGATCGGTAACCACAACTAAAGCAAGTAGAACTGTAGCGAGTATCGCCTCCCTAGTATATGGTTTTAAGTAATTCAGAATTCTTCTAAGGTCACTCATTTAATTACCTCACAATTTTCTCAAGATCCTTTGCTCCGTCTTCAAGGATTTTACTAAATTTATGTTGATTCTCATGATTTTGCTCCATGCTCTGATATGTATCCTCAATTTGGTCAAGAAAATCTGCTAGGGTTTTGTATAATTCTTCAGGCATTTGCCTGAGAAGTCTCCAGTAAATTTTTCGTATTGTTTTATTCCGTCTCTTGAACTGTTCATCGAACAGTAGATGCTCATCCAGTATTGATCTGCCCTCTTCTGTAAGTTTAAATCGCTTGAGGCTGGGGTCCTGGTCTGCTTGGGGTTCTATTAATCCGTCTTCCTGTAACTTGGCCAACATGGGATAAATGCTGCCAGGGCTTGGCTTCCAGTCTGAGTATTTCTCTATCTCCTCCATTAATTCGCTTCCGGACATAGGGTCCTCTCTAATAATTAGCATGGTGATGTGCATCAACATGCCCCTTGGGGGCCCCATTCTGTGTTTTCTATGGTGTGTGCCGTGCCTCATTTTGTATCACTTCCGATATCGGAAACAATATCGCTTCCGATAATGGGTTTGTTAAACAATATAAACCTTTGCACGCACTACTGCCTGCTCAAATATATCAGAATGAAAGAAGCTACAGTGGTAAATATGTCCGGAATGAAATTGAACACCCTTGTAATCCTGAACCCATTAAAACCCAGCACATAGTTAAGGTATGGGTTGGAAGTTATCGAGTACAATAATAACGCGATAGATAGAAAGACAAGTCCAAACGCAAAATTAGACCGGTTAACCCTGTATATATCCACGTAAATGTAGAGCAGATAGCAGAGAAGTCCTATGTTAATAGCTGAAATAATTGTTCTACCATACATATAGTTCTGAAGCGCAACTCTTAATTTCTCAATTTCTTCGGGGGTTATTTGATCAGGGAAAGGCTTGAAGGGCCTTCTCCAATCATGACGTATTTGTGCTGTGGAAAACTTTACAAATAAACTCAAAACCAAGATACCGCAGAGTGCAATCAGCAGTAACTTCTTACTTTTCATTCACATCATCATCCCTAGTCTCATTTTTGAACTTTATTCCAAATTTATTCAGAATCTCTTCCAAATAATCCAGGTTCTGCTCCAGTTCAAAAGAAGGAAAGTAGAGTTTACCATACCTCTCCCCCACGGGTGTTAACATCCCATTTTTTTCAAGTATATCGAGGTGGTGGCGAACTGTCCTATAATCGACCTTCAATAATGTGGTAAGCTGGTTCGCATTCATGGGTTCCTCCAGAACAGTTGAGATTATTTTGCCTCGATTAAGGCCTCCTCTTGAACCTTCGAGAAGCCATCTTAGGACATGCCTGAACTTGCGACTCGAGGAGGCCATTCAGATTAGTTTAAAAGAATAAACTCAAAAACATTACCCTACGCGCATCTAATTATGAATAGATTCTGACATGATCTTGAAAATCTCTTAAAAAGTTATCTCCCATGTCTTATTCTGCGTGCTTTAGAAACTATTATTGCTGTTTTTACCCTTCTATTGCACGTAAAATCCTAGCTAGATGTGCTCGCGAAATTGTTAATGAAAGGGTATATTTCATTTAAGATCTGCACGTATGCTTGTGTTAATTTTGAAAAGATTCTGAACTAATTCTGAAATACGTTTTAAAGTATTTCACATGCACAAACTTTGACGAAGAGGTAGAATAATGAGAAAAAATTCGAGTAGAATTATGCTATTGTTAATAATTGTTTCACTACTTTCCGGCTTGAGTAGTTATGGAATTGTTCATGCTAAATCAGTTACGAAAGGAAATGTTCACGGAACTGTAGTTGATGAAAACGGAAATCCCATTGAAAACGTTGAAATAACTATTTATTATCCTTCTGGAAACATTGAAAAGTTATACACTAATGGTAGCGGGTACTTCCGGTTAGCATTAGACGGCAAGAACACCCTAGTTTTCGCTAAAGATGGTTACGCCTCAGTCACTCGGGAAATTAACGTTCCCCAGGAATTGTGGGAGGATCCGGACTTGGATCCTGTTAAGATGGGGGAAATTGTGTTAAGCCCTGCATTGGAGCTTCAAACCAAGTACTTGGAAATCTCTGAGGAGCTGGGAAGAACAATAGACTTGCCTATAACAGTATCAAATGGGGGTGAAAACGACGAAGTCATTAACCTATATGGTGAAATACCCGATGATTGGTCCATAAGTTTCTCAACTGAAGCAAACCTAGCTGTAAAGAAATTTAACCTATTTTCTGGGCAGTCAGAATCCTTCAGACTTGAAATTACACCCTCTGAAGATGCTGATGTGGGTGATTATACGCTGACTGTTTATGCTGCATCAGAGTCGGGGTTACTTAAATCTTCTCTGAAACTATTGATATCATTAAGAGAGGCTAGTAGCGCTATCGAAATAATTGGAACATTCACAGATATTAGAGCTGAAGCTGGAGAGTCTTTCCAATACCCTTTAACGATATGGAATAAAGGCACTCGAGACTCGTTAATGCTTTTAGCCGTTATACAGGTTCCTGACAACTGGGACACGGTCTTCGTATCCGATGATATAGAAGCATCTAACTTCCTTGTTGAGGCAGGTCACTCCGTAAGCCTGCAGCTAGAGGTTACACCTCCAAGCACTGTAGCAACAGGCGAGTATCCAATTGTCTTATTAGCAGAGTCTGACGACGGGTTAATATCTGAAACCATTTCTCTACAATCAACTATCGTAGGATCATATGACCTGGATATAGAGTTATCAAATCTCTACACTACTGTTAATATTGGAAACACTGTAATCTTCCAAACGACGATTCGTAACCGGGGCCAATCAGCTATCACAGGGCTTTTCTTGGACATTGAAGGTCCGGAGGAATGGGATATATCAGTTGACCCTGTGCAAATAACAGCACTTTCATCTAGAGATTCTTCATCATTCAATATAGAGGTGGAAACCCCATCAGACACCGCTTCTGGAGATTACCTAATCACAATAAAGGCTTCAGGAGATCAGGTTGATTCTGATGAGACACAAATAAGGATATCAGCAAAGGCTTCTACTTCTTGGGGTTTTATAGGGCTAGGTATAGCATTTGCATCGGTTACTATCCTGGTTTTAGTGTTTATGAGATTTAAAAGGAGATAGTATAATGGTTAAGCAAATTGTTGAAACAAATAATCTAACAAAGATGTATGGAAGCTTCACAGCTGTTGACAGCCTTGAATTAAAAGTTAATGAAGGTGAGATCTTTGGGTTTCTAGGCCCCAACGGTGCCGGAAAAACCACCACAATTCTAATTTTGATGGGACTATCAGTTCCCACCTCAGGTACAGCAAAGGTTGCCGGTTACGACATTGTGGGGGACTCTAAACAGGTCAGGACCGTGGCAAGCATACTTCCTGAGTATAGTAGCATGTACGGAGACCTCACCGCATACCAGAACTTGGAGTTTGTTTGTAAACTCAACGACATTCCCAGGGAAGAACGTGAGAAACGGATACGTGAGATGCTTGAGGTTGTGGATATGACTGACTGGAGGGAAGCCAAGTTAGAATCATTCTCCCGTGGGATGAAGCAGCGGATAAACATTGCTTCTGCTCTCATTAAGAACCCCAGAGTTGTGTTTCTTGACGAGCCCACCCTTGGCTTGGATCCCATCGGTACCAAGGAGATTCGGGAACTCATCATCCGTCTCAACAAGGAGCAGGGGTTAACCGTTGTGTTGACCTCCCATCTACTTAACGAGGTTCAACTTACTTGTGACAGGGTGGGAATCATTAACCGGGGTAAGCTGGTAGTAACCGAGTCTATCGATAATCTTACTCGGAACAACAGTGGGTTGGAGAGAAGCGTGGAGTTCAAGCTTTCTGAGGTTCCGGATGATTTAATCGAGGAACTTGAAACAGTTGAAGGAGTGAGGTCGATTTCAATCAACGACACCAATTTAACTGTATACTCAAGTGAAACCAGCGACTACGCAGTATCGAAAACCATAGTGAATCACGGATCTGTAATACTGTTGATGAAACCAAAGGAGTACACCTTAGAGGATGTGTTCATAAAATACTCTCAGGAGGGTCTGTGATTTGGCGGGAACATTTACTATCGCCGTGAAGGAGATGGGAGATCACTTTGGTAGCAGAAGATTCCTAATTCTATTTGGGTTAGTTCTGTTACTATCCTCTCTGACAGCATACCAAGGAGTAGAATATATTAAAGACAACACTGACGCCGGCTTCGTAAGCATATTTTCCGGGATTGGCCCAAGTTTCTCTTTTATACAGATAATGGTCTTCTTCGGTCCTCTACTAGGGTTGATCCTGGGCTTCGACGCTGTGAACAAGGAAAGGGCTAATGGAACCCTGTCCATACTCCTTGGGCAGCCCATTTATCGTGATTCAGTAGTTAACGGCAAGTTCATTGCAGGTGTTGTAACGTTATCAACTTTAACGGTGTCCACCATTGGTATCATGACAGGCTTGGCCATACCAATGCTGGGCTATGCACCGACAATGGTTGAGATACCCAAGATACTAACCCTCGTTCTACTAACAATTCTCTACCTGGTGTTCTGGCTGAGTCTAGGCATCCTTTACTCAGTGTTAGCTAGAAAAACATCAACATCAATCCTAGCATCAATTGCTACATGGCTGGTATTCTCAATAGTAGTCTCAATACTTGCAAGCGTAGTCGTTAACATCATGGTACCTATACCTTCAGACATGTTTCGGCAAGGGCAAGGACAAGGTCAAGGAGGCGGTTTCCAGAACTCGCCCGAGTTCAGAGAACTAATGCAAAGAAGAAATACTTTAACGTCAAACATTGAAAAGATATCGCCAACCGAACTGTATGAACAGGCAGCCTGTGATATCCTTGGGGTGGCCTCAGGCTTCGGAAGGTTCTTCGGAGAATTCGAGAGGACTGTATCCCTTTGTGAAGCCTTAGCGACCAACTGGCCGAACATAGCGACACTAGGAGTGGGGTTAATAGTGTGCTTCTCCGCATCCTACATGATGTTCCTGCGTTCAGAAATTAGACCAGGAGAGTAAATACCCTATTTTTTTTGAAGAAAATTACGATAAATGACTGCAATCAATACTGATAACCCGTTTATGAAACCTATCAACGAGAGCAGAAAAAGCAGATTATAAGCACCTATCGCGCTCGTCGAATTGCTTAAGGATTCGCCAATACTACGGTAAAACCTGGTGACAAAACCAATATTTGGTAACCATCCACCGTAACTGCCAATAGCCCATAGAATAATGATGCTAAAGATAAAGAAAATAATGGAAAACGCAAATCTAATTTTGTATTCTGTGCTTGAAGTCAAGTTTAGCTTGGTTGTGTGAACAAAATCTTTCCCCCGACTATTAACCGCGCTGTTTTCAATCACTGGTAAGCACCATCTGAAGTAGTTAGAAATAATACACGGTATAGTAAATATATTTAATTTTTAGCCAAGAATCAAGTTGGTAGGTATATGAGGGGACACGATCTTTTCGGCAAGGCTTTAATGTCTTACTACAAGGGGGAAACAAAGGAACATTTCATTGAAAGAGATGATGGCTACACCGATATCATCCAAACGAGTACATACTTCGAAGATTTCGAGAAATGGCCTAAAAACCAGAGAGAGGCAATAATAGAGGCAAAGGGAACCGTTCTTGATGTAGGGTGCGGAGCTGGTAGGGTAGCTTTACAACTCCAGAAACAAGGGCTTAAAGTAGTAGCGATTGACATCTCCCCTTATGCTTTAAAAGTCGCTCAGATGAGAGGCGTTAAAGATTGCAGACTAATGGACGTTACCCGCCTTGAGTTTCCTGAAAAATACTTTGACACCATTATAGCGTATGGAAACAACTTTGGCATAGCCGGTGGGCTAAGAGAAACCCAGAAACTATTAGACACGTATCACAGAGTAACAAAACCCGATGGAATTTTAATAGCCAGCATTATAGATCCCTTACAGACCGATAATCCTGCTCACTTAAGATACCATGAAAACAATAGGCTGAAGGGAAATTCTCCCGGCTTAGTTAACATCAGAATAGGTTTCAAGGGCGAATATGGCGAATATTTCAAGCTTCTAATGGTTACCAGTGATGAATTATCCGAGTTAATCAAACCAGAATGGAAAATAAAAAAAATCTATAATTCTGAAGAAGGGGAATACATAGCTATCCTAGAGCGCGCGCATCAAATGATACAGTAAGTTAAACACTCAGTGTTCTTATCTTTCCACACTGACGGGGTCCCTGATGAAAAGTATGAGACTTAACAGCTGAACAATGATTGCTCCTAATACAACCAACCAGGGGAACATTGGGTTCATGGTGTAAAGTATTCCCCCGATAATTGAGGAAGCCATTACAGGTAGTGTAAAAATATAGCCCATTCCAGGCCCCCCCGTCCCTCCCCCGGCAGCTCCCACCATGAAAGCCCCCCGTCCAATCGCTGCCATGGTCCTTCCCCTCATTTCACGAGGGATATAATCAGCCATCAAAGCTACACTAGTAGGCATCAACAGCGAGCCCGCGATTCCAACCCCGAATCTAATAAGCAATACATGAACAAAGGTTTTAGCGAAAATTATTGTCGGTATGGATACTAATGAAAATAAGATCGCCAAAAAAAGGGTTTTTGTCCTACTATACCTGTCAGCAATAATACCGAAGGGTATCGTCAAGACTGTTTTAAGGATCGATTCAAGCAAAAGAATTAAACCCCAGTCTATTTTGGATATGCCTATCACCTCAGTTGTGTAAACTACCCAAAAAGGACTCGAAATCCCATTAGCGATAAACCCCATCCCGAGCAGCACAGCCAAAGCCTTTACGCTTCTAGGTAAATTTCTCAGCAGCTCGGGGATACCCCCATATGCCTCCCTCAAAATTGTAGCAATACTCGAACGCGTTTCTTGTTTTTCAGCAGTGTAGGTTTCCTGTAAATACCTGTAGACGAGGAAAGCACCAAAAATTTGAACCACTACTAAGAATAAGTAGAGGATTCTAATTCCAAAATTATCACCGTAAAACTCAACAATCAAACCAGCCACATATGGGCTTAATATAGAAAACGCTGTAGCGAGGGTGTTCATCGTGGCAATCCCCACACCTCTGTTCTGTGGTTCTATGCTATCAGCTAAAATCGCTGATGTAGGTGGAAACTGAAAAACCATGAAGCCTTGAATCAAAGCACCAAGCGCTATCCACTGCCAGTTTGGCGCGAAAACGTAAAGAAGCATCGTTAACGCTGATAGAAGGTTTGCTAATGCAATTAGCTTGACCCGCCCAGTGCGGTCGGTGAGGTAACCGCTTATCGGAAACATGAACAACCCCGCAAAAGGTCGTAGACTATTAACGAGGCCAACCTGAGTAGCGTCTCCTCCCACAGCCAGTATGAAGAGACTGGCATAGGGCATCACCATTCTTCGAAAAAACATTCCCATAACTTGCCTGATAGTTAAAATTTTCAGGTTTAGATTCATGAACTCTAATCTTTTTCTAATTAATTCCATCATTCATGGTCCTAGGAATATTTTACTGCTTAAACTGGTTCCCATGTAAAAACGTTTGTATTTACATACTCGTCCACTCAGCAGATAGACATTAATACGACAAAACGGAAAGATGAAGGAATCATGACGGAAACAGATGGGAAAAAAGCCATACCCCTGTTAACAATGAGTCTGCTAATAATAAGCGGAGCCCACATGGTGAGCCATGTTTTCGGAAGCATACATAACGCTCTTTTTCCAGTATTTCGAGAAGAGTTCAATCTTTCCCTGCAGCAACTAGGGATTATCGCGGCGATTCCCCCTCTCTGTCAAGTATTTTCCTATATTCCAAGCGGCTTAGTCGCAGATAGGTTTGGGCAAAAAACCTTGATTATCGCTAGTTTCGTAATTGCAGGAACCGCTGCGATAGGCCTTGGCCTGTCTACCAATGTGGTTACTCTGATAATTTTTCTAAGCATATTGACAACTGCAATCACCATCTATCATCCTCCCGCATACAGTTTAACAAGTGAACTTTTCCCAAGGGAAGTGAGGGGAAGGGCTCTAGGAATACACGGTGCAGGCGGAACCGTTGGCATGGCTCTTGGACCAATTTCTCTAAGTTTTTTCTTGGGTGTACTCCTCTGGGGTTGGCGAACGATCTATATTTTCTGGGCAATCCCCATACTTTTATACATTTTAGCGATCCTAAGGCTGGAAACAAAGGAGAAAAAAGAAGAAATTAGAGAACAAATTGAAGAGGGAGGATTAAATCAAGATTCTTCACAACAAGGGACAGGCTCAATCCTATCAGCGAGTTTAATCGGGTTCATGCTTTTCCAAGGAATAAGAAACATGGGCCGAAACATCATCATGACCTTTATTCCAACATACATGCATGATAACATTGGTATGACTGTAGCTGAAGCAGGCTTCATATATGGGGCCGCCTCTCTAACAGGAATTATCGCTGCACCTGCAGGGGGTTATATTACTGATAGACTTGGAGACAAAAAATGGCTGATGATGGCTATTGGAAGTTACGCTTTCACGTTATTGTTAGCATCCCTAACACAGAACAAAATCCTATTCACACTCTTATACTGGGTGGGGGGATTCTGTACAGCTAGCAGCATGAGCGCAGCTTCCTCAATTATTGCAAGGTCAACACCGAGCGGTAGAAGAGGTTTAGGCTTTGCAATGTATTTCCTACCTGGAAGCTTAGTGAGAACCGTCTCCCCAATAATCGGCGCTTACCTAGCTGAATTGTTTGGGCTTTGGAGTATTTTCCCCATCTCCATCGGATTATTACTATTGAGTATGGTATTCCTGAAACTTGGAGTCTCCTAAAAACACATCACCAGATTCCCCGCTAACATTAAATATCACTTATTCTTTACAAATAAAATCACAGCCGTGAAGAAATGACCGAAACTGAAGATTTATCAACTAGACAGGAGCAGCGATCGTCCAATCTATTAATTGGCTTAACCATAACCCTACACGCATTAAATCACATGATCAGCGGTGGCATACCTGTGCTTTACCCTGACATCGTGGATGAATTTAACCTGAACTACGCCCAGTTAGGTTTCCTCAACTCAGCGTCAAGCCTCTCCACTGGGTTCCCTCAAATGTTTGTAGGTTTTCTCCGTAGATGGTTCTCCGGAAGGGTATTGATCAGTGTCGGCAACATCATCAACTCGATATTCAACATTCTCGCCAGTCTAACAGGTAACTTTTACCAGTTCATCACGGTAAGAGTGTTAAGTGGCATTGGAAGCAGCCCCCAACACCCAGTAGGGGCTTCCCTAATAACCTCAAACACTGAGGCAACCAAAAGAGGCCAGATTCTGGGTCTAAATCAATCAATACCAAGTATTGCCTTCGCATTCACTCCCATTCTAACGGCTTTACTTCTAACATACTTTGGTTGGAGAACAATCCTATCTTTACTCTCCATACCAGCCTTGATCCTTTCATTCATCATGTTCTTTTTTGTTAAAGGTTCGAGGGAATCTGAGCAGACCATGAGAGATGCATTCTCTTGGAGCCGACTAGGAAACGCTTTGAGAAATAGAAATGTCATATCCATCAGCTTAGTGAGAACTGTTATGGCTTTCAGGATGGGCGTTAGAACTTTTTTCCCTCTTTACTTCATCAACGTCCTTGGTTTTTCAGCAGGCCTCTCAAGCACATTATACTCAATAATGNNNGGTATCCTATACTTTATACTAAGGTTAGTAACCGATGTATGGCTGCTAATCCCTCTACTATTCCTCATCGGCTTTATGGTTCAAACAGTGGTTGTACAAAGTGTTTTATCAGAGTCTGTGGAACCCTCCCAACTAGACCAAATTTTCGGCTTCTATTTTACCCTCGGCTTTACGTTAGCATCCTTCTCAAGCATAATCTACGGCTACATAGTGGAATACTTTGGGTTTGGAACAGGTTTTACATACATAGCTGCCATTACTGGAATTTCCATTATTCCAGCATTATTCATCACAGAACCTAGGACCAAAAATTAATAACGGAAAAAACCTAGGGCAAAGTTTTTCCCTTAAGAGCTGCTTGTAAATCATTTACACTTAGACTCTTGGGAGAAATACCCTTTTTGATAGATAGTGCAGCCGCCACTCCCGTCACCTCACCTGTAGCTATGCAAGGACCAATTAACCTTAATTCGTCGACCCCAGGGTCCATTGATATACATCTCCCTGCAACCATAAGGTTATCCAACTTTTTCGGTAAAAGACATTGGTAGGGAACGTCGTAAATGCTTTTTATCACTGCATCATCAAATCTGGCGCCAGTTCTTACCTCCTTAGATGACAATATGTACTTCCCTTTCAACCTTCGAGTTACTCTAATACCAAACTGAGGAGCATACTCAACCATGAAAGCGTTCTCAAACCCTGGCAACTTTTCTCTAAGAAATTCCAAAGCATTTGCCGCTATGAGTTTGCCATCTATCTCCAGTCTTGTAGAGTCTTTCGGGTCTAAAACATCATAACCGTAAACACGGGGACCCATGCATAGAGTTATTCCTGGCCTTGCTGAGGGGTTCCAGTAATATCTGACACCTATTATCTGTTTTAATTCTTCAATGATTTCTGCGTATTCTTGTAAATTTTCCGAGCGGAATTTTAACGCTTTCTCGATGTCTACTCCCCCATATCTGTGTCCAAGACCAAGACCCCAAGGATGCTCCTCTACCTCGTATTCTTCACCTGCCGATGCAAAAACGTCCCCGTCACCTGTGGCATCGATGATAATTTTTCCGGTTGCTACGTTTCTCCCAGTTTTATCCTCAATAATAACACCCTTAATCAGGCTGTCCTCAACAACCGCTCCAACTATGTAGGAGTGGTACTGAAACCTTACGTTGTTCTCAATTAGTATCCTTTCCAGAAGATATTTCATATCCTCCCCATCGTAAAGTATGCTTTCCTTACTGTCGAAGCCCATATCTTCGATCCACTTCCACGGCCCTTCTTTTCTAAGTATGATGCCTGAACCCTGTGACAGGATTCTCTCCCCAATTTCTTTATTCAGCCCAAACTTGAGCCTCCCAAAACCCAAGTGCTTTGTAACCAATCCTCCAGTTGCCATCCCCCCAAGCTGACCATATCTCTCTATAAGCAAAACATTCGCTCCCATTCTTGAGGCAGCAATTGCAGCAGATATACCCGCCACCCCTCCCCCAGCCACGACAATGTCCGCCTTTTGTTTAACAGGGGTTTTCCTCTCTTTCTCGACAATATATTCCATAAATTTCACTCTAGGCCTTTACCTGAATATACATGCGTTAAATGAATAATTTTTTCTTTCTGAGCTAGCGCGCGCACGCCCCATGAATAAACTTATTTAAACAAAAGGTAAAATGAATGAAACCTGACCCGTATGAATAACACCTTGAAGCCAAGCGAGAAAAGCCAAACAAAGTAAAAACCTCTTTTAATATCACTAATCTTATCCAACTTCGCGATTATTGTACCAAATATTCTAACCGGGCTTCTACTAGTTGAAATAAGCTCATCATTTTCTGTTTCAGTTGGAATAGCTGGCCAGATCAGAACTATCTATCACATAGTTGCATTCTTTTCATCTTTATTAATTGGAGCCTTAAGCCTAAGGTATAAGCACAAATCTCTCCTCATACTGGGGTTATTCTTCATCCTTATATCCGCAATCAGCTGTGGTTTCTCCTACAGCTACAACTCAATGTTACTCTCCTATTCATTAAGTGGTCTAGGCAACTCGTTAGTATTTCCAATATCCTTTTCGATGGTTGCTGAGTTCTTCCCGTTGGAGAAGAGAGGAAATGCAGTTGGGTATTTGATATCCGGTTCAACTCTCTCGATCATCATCAGTTCACCGATAATAGACCTCATTTCAGAAATAGGTGGATGGCGTTCAGCTTTCTTTTACTACGTAATACCCTTAGCCTTCCTGAGTATATTGTTGGCTTTTAAAAGTCTACCATCAAAACCATCACAGGAAAAAGATGTTTCAAGCAATCATCTATTCGAAGGGTTTAAGGAAATATTCTCAAATAGGTCAGCTATATCCTGCCTTTTCGGATTTATTTTATCAGTCTCAGCATTTCAGGTAATAGTTGCTTACGGGGTTGCCTTCTTCAAACAGGAACTTCACTTAACCGGTAATTTTTCTACTTTTTTCTTCGTTGGATCAGCTCTCTTCTTTACCTTGGGCAGTCTCAGTGGGGGAAGGTTAGTGAACAAAGTCGGTAGAAAAAATCTCACAGTAATCTCCGCACTTACTGCTGGAGTTTTCACGATATTTTTCACCAACATCTCAATCCTTAAACTCTCCCTATTAACCGGATTGGCTATTTCATTGCTCAATGGAATGAGGTTTGCAGGTTCAAGCAGCTTAACATTGGAACAGGTACCAAGCTACAGAGCAACCATGATGTCCCTTTACTCCGCTTCTGATAATCTTGGATCAGCCTTAGGAGTAGTAATAGGCGGTTACATTCTTGTTCTTCAAAATTACAATATTTTAGGCTCTGTTCTCGGTATTATGGGTATTCTAGCCGCATTTATTTTCTTTTTCTTAACAGAAGACCCAACAACCTAAGTGTTTGGGTACACAAACCAATAAATTTGGTAAATAATTCAAATTTTAAACTGGGTAAACTTGGATTAAACATTAGTGAAAATTAACATTATAAAAATAAACCTATTTATAGATTCACACAAGAATTATTCTCAAGGAGAAAACTCCTTAATAGGTTAAACCTACAAGGTGTAAAAAAAAAGATGACAGAGCGTGAACAGAGTGGTAGC
>JABAHP010001078.1_pt5 | contig 41429 bp, 36 predicted proteins | sample 7062081 | NCBI WGS metagenome assembly JABAHP01 (sample SAMN14534357, study PRJNA622989) | marine sediment metagenome | biome: marine biome [ENVO:00000428]; feature: marine pelagic biome [ENVO:01000023]; material: deep marine sediment [ENVO:00002113] | place: India: Gulf of Kutch | collected...
AAAATTACCAAAGCAGGAATCCATTTTAAGTTTCTGGTTGCTGATTGGCATGCGGCTGCTAACAAGAAATTTGGTGGTAATTTAGAAGTCATTAAAAAAGTAGGAGATTTTTATATAGAGGTTTGGAAAGTATGTGGAATGGATCTGAGTAAGATACATTTCATTTATGCTTCAGATCTAGTAAAGGAAGACACATATTGGCAATTAGTCCTAAAAATTGGTATCGAAACAACCCTAAAGCGCGTAAAACGATGTACTCAAATTATGGGAAGAAGTGAATCAGATAAACTATACGCTTCCCAAATTTTATATCCATTGATGCAGTGTGCAGACATTTTTTATCTCCCTGCTGATGTTTGCCAACTTGGTTTAGATCAAAGAAAGGTAAATATGTTAGCCAGAGAGGTTGCTAAAAAATTAAATAAACCTAAGCCTGTGGCAATCCATCACCATATGCTAATGGGATTGAATAAACCTCCACCTTCGGAACTAACTGGTATTGATAAAGCTATTAAAATAAAAATGTCAAAATCTGATCCAAGTTCATCAATATTTATGCTTGATTCTCCTGAAGATGTAAAACGTAAGATAAATAAAGCATATTGTCCCCCTAAACAGATAAAGGAAAACCCTGTTTTAGAATACTGTAAATATATCATATTTGAACTTGTAGATAGTCTTCAAGTTGATAGACCTGAAAAATATGGTGGAGATATTAGTTATTATTCATATGAAGAATTGGAAAAAGACTATGGCGAAGGTAAATTAAATCCCCCTGATTTAAAACTGGCTGTAGTCAAATATATAAACCAATTTTTAGCCCCTGTTATAAAGCATTTTTATGAAGATGAACATGCAAAACAGTTATATCAATTTGTTCAAGAGAATATAAAAAAATATACACATTAAGAAGATTAAGAAACCGGTATAATTTTGTCAAATAGTAAAATTATTGATTTGTTTTTAAATCCAAGATCTGTTGCTGTAATCGGTGCATCTAAAAATTTTACAAAAGGAGGACATCGGATTGTAGCTAATTTGGTATCTAACAATTTTGAAGGTAGAATCTACCCTATTAATCCTAATGCAGAGGGTGAATTGTTTGGCTTAGAATTTAAAAGATCAGTTTTGGATATTGAGGAAGAACTGGATCTTGCGATATTTTATATCCCAAATAGTAAAATTCCAGGTATATTAGAAGAATGTATCCAAAAAGGAGTTAAAGGAGCTATTATTGAAGCTTCAGGATTTGAAGAAGTAGGTAAAAAAGGTCTTGAATTAAGAGATCAAATACTAAAAATTACACATAACTTTTCAAAAATTCGAATTTTAGGTCCAAATTGTATGGGTCTAACTCTGATTGAAGGAGACAGTGATTCTAACGATAAGGGTGGATTTTTCACAAGTTTTGCGGTCTTTAACAAATATAAAAGGGGAAATATTGCCATTATAAGCCAATCTGGAATGTTGAATGGTGGATATCTTTTATACATGATTGAGAAATATCCTGATTTAGGTATCAGATATTCAGGTTCAATAGGAAATAAAATGGATTTAAGTGAAATAGAATTTTTAGAATATTTTTTAGAAGATCCTACTGTTAATGTTATTGCTATTTATCTTGAATCATTTAAAGATCCAAGAAGATTTATAAAACTGTGTAAGAAATTAAAAGAAAAACCTAATAAAACAATTATTCTTGTCAAAGGAGGAATAACTTTACAAGGGCAAAAAGCTACATTGAGCCATACAGGGACGTTAGCAGAGAACTCACAATTAATCAATGCCATTATTAAACAATCTGGTGTAATTCAGGCTAAAAATTTTCATGAATTATTTCAATTTGCTCGTACATTTTCCATGATGTATAGTGAAAATAAAACTTTACCTAAAGAGGGATCTCTTTCATTAATAACTGGATCAGGGGGTGCAGGGACAATTGTTGCAGATATTACTTCTGAATACGGATTAAATTTCCCTGATTTTGGAGATGAATTATACGAAAAACTTATAGACATTTTCCCTAAATGGATGCCTCCAAATCGATTTGCTCTCATAGATTTTTGGCCAGCAATGGAAAAAGCTATGATGAATAATAAAAATCCTGGAGAAATTACGATTTTAGTATATAAAATGTTATTAAACGATGAAAAAATTGAAGGAATCCTCAATATGATGTTTTGCTCGCGTCAATTTAGAAGTTTCACTAATTATAAACAAATTGTTAATAGTATCAACCATGCTTCTAAACCAATATTCTTCTGGTTAATCGGTGAGGTCAAAGAAGTACAGACAGTATCACGATACATGGCAGATCACAATATACCAACATTTCCTAGCTTAGAAGATATGATTAAAAACTTCTGGATTCTAGTCCAAGATTCAAAAAATAAAAATACTAGATAATTTATGACTATGGTTCGAATACTCTGTATTGGAGATTCACATGTACCCTTTCGAGTAAAAGATCTACCTTCACAGATATATGAAAAACTTGATGAATTAACAAAGCAAGAGAATTTTGATTATACATTTTTTACAGGGGATTTAATTAAATACCCTGAATTAGTTGATTTCTTTAATCAAAAGACAATAAAAACTGTATTTAAAGTAATTGGAAACATGGATTACTATTATGGAGATCGAGAATCTCCAAATTATCAAAAAATTGATATCACTTTTGATAATAATGATAAACTGATTCTAGGTCTAACACATGGCTCACAAATCAGTCCTCGAGGAGATCATGATCAATTGGAAAGTTTAGCTCAAGAAAAAGGTTATAATATCTTGGTTTCTGGTCATACTCATAAAGAAGAAGTATATTTGACCAAAACTGGGATATTGTTATTGAATCCTGGAAGCGCAACGGGCGCTTGGTCTTTTGTAGCAAGTGGTATTCCATCGTTTATTGAATTAACCATAGGTAAAAGAACAAGAGAAATTTCTATTAATCTTTTCCAATTTAACAAAAAGAATAGTAAAATAGAAAATTGGATGTTTAATTTCATATTTAAAAATAAACAAATCTTAAAAAAAAAAGGTTAAATTTCTCAAATTCTTTAATCTAAGACTAAAATTTTTGATAGCTTTAATAAAACTCCAATATTGCGTTTACCAGTTGATCCCTTCGAGAATCTTAATTTTTTATATCCAAATTGATTATTCTTGAGTATCATATTAACGACAGAGTTTTCACCATTTACAAAAAATACTAAATCCTCTGGTGCTGCTCTTAATTCTAAGTCAAATTCATCTAATTTACCTTTCCCCAAGGAGTATTTTCCGTCTTTTCCAACTAAATTTACCCAAAAATAATAATCTGCTTCAATCTGTAAGCCAATAATTATCCTAGCATTGAAATTATCCAATAATTTTTTATTTTTAGGGTTGCTCCTCTTTTCTTTTATAACACTTTCAATTGTTTGTTGAAATGTTATAAATAAATTATCTTGTTCTGATTCTTCCATATATTAACCGACCTTCCTAAATTCCTAATTATTCTTAAGTGATTCTTGTATAATATTAAATTTAGCATTTAATTTAAATATAAAATTTAATAAAACCATAAGTATTATTAAAAAATTAAATAAATCTAATAATTCTCAAATTAGAATAACAAAACTATAGGTAAAAACTCATGATGTGGCATTTTTTTTGTCCGAAATTATTTTATGGTGAAGGCTCGTTAGCAGCATTTGAAAATATACATGGAAAAAAATGTTTTATCATAACTGATAATGTTATTGAAGAATTAGGATTTTTAAAAATTCTTACAGATGTACTAGACAAGTATGGGAAGGAATTCCTTGTGTTTAAAGATGTTATTCCAGATCCTCATGATGTTGATGTAATGAAGGGGAAAGAGGAATGTAATAATTATGCCCCTGATTTGATAATCGCTTTAGGTGGGGGCTCAGTTATGGATACAGCAAAAGTCATTTGGGCAATGTACGAATATCCTAGCTTTACTCTTGATGATATAAATTTTAACAACCCAAAATTATTTGATTTTGCCAGAAAAGCAAAATTCATAGCAATTCCTACTACATCAGGGACTGGATCAGAAGCAACATGGGCAGCAATTGTTTCACAATATAAGAATGATGTATGGAGAAAAGGTTCTTTTGCTCACGAATCTTTAGTTCCAACTTATGCGATATTAGATCCTATTTTTCCTAAAGGAATGCCTCAAAAGTTAACAATTAACACAGCTTTTGATGCCCTTGCGCATGCATTTGAAGCGTATATTTCTGCCTGGAAAAATGAATATAGTAATGCTTTAATACCTAAAGCCATTGAATTAATCTTTAAATACTTACCTATTGCATTTAAAGATGGCGATAATTTGGAAGCTAGGGATTTTTTACACCAAGCGGCAAATATGGCAGGAATAGCATTTAGCAATTCTCAAGTTCACATAGTTCATGCACTTGGACATAGTTTTGCGGCAATATTTCCAATTCCTCACGGTAGTTTAGTAGGTCTTTTTCTACCATATGTTTTAAAATACTGTTTGAATGCTCCAGGTGATACAAATGAATCTATTATCTTGTACTCAGAATTAGCTAAAAAATTAGGATGGGCGAACTGGGATGATGAAGAAAAGAAAGCAGCTAATAAAGTTTTAGAAAAGATAAAAAAGCTTCAGGAATCGGTAGGTTTTATTACTAGTCTCAAAAACTTAGGTATAAATAGGGAAGAATTTGAGAAAAACTTGGACGCTTTGATTTCCTTGTGTTTTCAAGATCCAAGTGGTGTAATGGCTCCAAGAAGCCCTAGTAAAGAGGATTTCTCTAGACTTTATACTTATGCTTATGATGGAAAAGAGGTTGATTTTTAGATTCAATTTTAAAACACTATTTTCTTTTTTATTCTTATATAACAATTTTTTATCCGATCCAATGTCTAATGAATAAACATTAATATTACCAGATTATATTATTTTTTAAGCAATATTTGATAATATTTCTAGAATAAAATTAACACAAAAATGAAAAAATGACAATTTCAGAAAAAGAATTAGAAGCATTGGAGTTATTAAAAAACCAGATAGGGGAGTCAATATCTGAAATTCCGCAGCTTGAAAGATATTCACTTGGATATTACGTAGAAGACGGGCATATTTCAGGGTTGAATCTTTTTTCTTGCGGATTATCAAAAATTCCGGAAGAAATTGAGTTGTTTACTTCAATAAAGAAAATATTCATTCGAGGGAATAATTTAGGTACCATTTCTGAACAGCTTTTTTCATTACCAAACCTTGAAATCTTAGATCTAAGCGAAAATCAATTAACAAATTTACCTACGTCTATAAATTTACTCTCTTCTCTTAAGGAACTCCATTTGGAATCGAATCAATTAAATAATCTACCCGAAACTATTGGATCTCTAAAATCTTTGGAAACACTTGATTTAAGTGAAAATAAACTTAAAAGTATTCCAAAAACAATAGGAGAAATGCAAGCACTCAAAACATTGGATCTAAGTGGTAATAAAATTGATGTGTTGCCTGATTCGATTGGAAACTTAAAATCATTAGAAATACTCTTTCTCGGGAATAATAAATTAACTAATCTTCCTGATACTATATGTGAATTATCATCATTGAAAAGATTGAATTTAAGGAAAAATAAGCTAACAACTCTTCCTGAACTCATTGGTAATTTATCCTCTTTAACATCTCTATTTTTGAAAGGTAATAACCTTACTCAATTACCAGACTCAATTGGTAAATTAAGGAATTTAAAATATTTAGGTCTTACTTCAAATAAATTAACTTCTATTCCGGAAAGTATCGGATCACTTTCTTTGTTGGAAAATCTGAGTGTTTCATCTAATAATTTAATGGAGATACCACATTCAATAGGATCCCTTAATTCATTATTAAGATTTGAAATTACAGATAATAGTTTAAAAATCTTACCAGATACAATTGGAGATCTGTCATCACTTACAATATTAAGATGTGGGCGTAACAATTTAACTCTTATTCCAGAAACTATTGGTAAGTTGAACAAACTTCAGATTCTAAAACTTGATATTAATAAGATAACGGAATTACCTGAAGCGATTGGTCACTTAAAATCTCTTCGTGAATTAAATTTATATGATAATCAAATCAAATATTTGGCTCAATCAATTGGTAGTTTATCATCACTAGAAATATTAGATCTTAGCAAGAATCAATTAAAAAAGTTACCAGAATCCATAGGATCGCTAGAATCATTATTAGAATTAGATATATCCACAAATAAATTAAAAAATGTTCCCCCTTCAATTGGAGCACTTCCCTTGATAAAAACCCTTATTCTTGGTTTTAATAAGTTGATCTCAATTCCTAAATCCTTAGGTTTTCTTACAACTCTTGAGGTATTAGATTTAGGTAAAAATCATTTAATAGCAGTTCCAGAGACTTTAGGTTCTCTAACCTCACTGAAACATTTATACTTGTATTACAATGAATTAGAAGAGATCCCCGAATCAATAGGTTCATTACAATCTTTGAAATATTTATATTTAGGGAATAATAAGTTATCAAGTCTTCCCATATCAATTGGAAGGCTTAAAATGTTGAAATATTTATTTTTAAGATCAAATTATCTAACCGATCTTCCAGAATCACTGGAAACTTTACCATCACTTCAATATTTAAATATTGAGAAAAATAATCTTAAGGGTTATTTAAATTTCTTGCATAAATTAGAACTTAGAGGAATAAAAATTCTGAAATAATTAATATATCTAAGAATTCTTTTCCTAATTTAATATTAAAATTTAATTTTAACAGAAACATCTCTAAAATCACATCCTTTATATATCAGATGGAGTTAGATAAAACTATGGAAATTTCAAAAGCTATGATAATTAAATTACCAGAAGAACTACCTCCTTACCCTAAATTTATTGATGGTATAAGGAGAGCACCTTCGAGAGGTTTCAAACTAAACTCTACTCAAGCAAAATTAGCACTAAGAAATGCTTTAAGATATATACCTCCCTCTTTACATGAGAATTTGTTATCTGAATTTATGGAAGAACTAGTATCAATGGGGAGAATTTATGGTTATAGATACAGACCAGAAGGCCCTATTAAAGCAAAACCTATAAATGAATACATTGGAAATTCTGTTGAGGGAAAAGCACTACAAGTAATGATCGATAATAATCTAGATTTAGAAGTAGCACTTTATCCTTATGAATTAGTAACCTATGGTGAAAGTGGTCAAGTCTTTCAAAATTGGATGCAGTACCAATTAGTTAAAAAATACTTAGAAGTTTTGAATGATGCCCAAACCTTAGTTATTGCATCAGGCCATCCTATTGGTCTTTTTCCCACATCAAAAAATTCCCCCAGAGTTATTTCAACCAATGGATTAATGGTTGGCATGTTTGATAATCCAGAGGATTTTTCAATTGCTGCAGCTCTAGGAGTGGCTAATTATGGTCAAATGACTGCTGGAGGTTGGATGTATATTGGACCTCAAGGTATTGTGCATGGGACTTATATTACTCTATTAAATGCAGGTAGATTATATTTAAACTTACCTCAAGATAAAGATTTAAGTAGTATTTTATATATTTCTTCTGGTTTAGGCGGTATGAGTGGTGCTCAAGCTAAAGCCATAGAAATTGCAGGAGGAATAGGAGTAATAGCAGAAGTTGATGAATCAAGAATTAAAACTAGACATGAACAAGGGTGGGTTTCAAGGATCTCTGATGATTTAGATGAAATTTTTAAATGGGTTGATGAGGCAAGAAAATCAAAACAAGCGTTATCAATAGCATATATTGGAAATGTGGTAGATTTGTGGAGGTATGTTGTTGATAAACATATTAAAGTTGAACTTGCCTCAGATCAAACTTCTTGTCATGCAGTTTATGAAGGGGGTTATACTCCTTACCAAATAAGCTTTAAAGAAGGTAGAAAATTAATTAAATCTAATGCTGAGAGATTTAAGCAACTTGTCAATGAATCATTAAAAGAACAGTTTAAACTTATTGATATAATGACTAAGAGAGGAACTTATTTTTGGGATTATGGAAATTCATTTATGAAAGCTGTTTTTGATGCAGGAATATTGAACATAGCGAAAAATGGAATTGATGTTTCAGAAGGCTTTATTTTTCCATCATATGTTGAAGATATTATGGGACCAATTTGTTTTGATTATGGTTATGGACCATTTAGATGGGTTTGCCTTTCAGGGAAAGAAGAAGATTTAGATAAAACAGATCAAGCAGCAATGAATTCTATTAATCCAGAAAGAAGAGCTCAAGATAGAGATAATTATTATTGGATTCGAGATGCTAAAAAAAATAAACTAGTTGTCGGAACTAAAGCTAGGATATTATATGCTGATGCTAAAGAACGCATTAATATAGCTTTGAAATTCAATAAGTTAGTGAAAAACGGAGATATTGGACCAATAATGCTAGGGAGAGATCATCATGATGTTTCTGGAACAGATTCACCTTTTAGGGAAACATCAAATATAAGAGATGGAAGTAATGTTATGGCAGAAATGGCAGTTCATTGTTTTGCTGGAAATGCTGTAAGAGGAATGACTTACGTCGTTCTTTCAAATGGAGGAGGTGTAGGAATTGGAAAATGTTTTAATGGTGGATTTGGCTTAGTTTTAGATGGCTCTGAGAGAGTAAATAAAATTATAAAAAATGCTATTGAATGGGATGTAATGGGAGGTATTGCTAGGAGAAGTTGGGCTAGAAATACCAATGCTCTCGAAACTGCTTACAATTGGAATATAGAAAACAAAGAAAGAGGGCATTTAACGTTGCCATTCTTAACAGATAATAAGCTTTTGGATAACATACTCGATAGTTATTTAAAAAAAATCAAATAAAAAATAATTCGATTTAAATTATTTAAAAAATTCTTATTGGAAGAATATTTCGCTTTTGGTCTTTGATCAAAATAATAAAAAGTTGGCTTATATGAATAAGGAATTTAAATACGGAATTGATAACCTTACTGTCGAAAAGGCATTAGAAATATCCAGGGAGAACATAAAAGGTATAGTCACCGATGAAGTTAAAGAACGGATTGTTAAAAATTATGAGGCTGTTCAATCAATTGTTAAAGGAGATAAATTAGTTTATAGCATAAATACGGGATTCGGCTCTCTTTGCACTACCAGGATATCAAAAGAAGAAACTGGCTCTTTACAGGAAAATCTTCTTAAAAGCCATAGTGCAGGAATAGGTTCTCCAATAGATCCTGAAATTTCAAAATTAATGTTAATTTTAAAAATCCATACTTTATGTATGGGATATTCTGGAATATCCCTAAATGTAGTTGAAAGAATTTGCTGGCATATTGACAATAATTATATCCCATTGGTTCCAAAGCAAGGTTCAGTCGGAGCTTCTGGAGATCTTGCACCACTAGCCCATCTCTTTTTACCATTAATTGGATTAGGACATCTAACTAATGATAATAAAAACTATTTACCAACAAATGTCGTTCTAAAAAAGGAAAAAATAGCGCCAATAAATCTTGAAGCTAAAGAAGGTTTAGCATTAATTAACGGTACTCAATTTATATCTGCTCATGCTATTAAAATAGTAGAAAAATTTCAAAATTGCTTGGATCATGCTGACCTCGTCGGAGCGCTGACAGTTGAGAGTTATTTAGCTTCCCCTCAACCATTCACCGAGAAACTTATAAAATTAAGACCCCATAAAGGAGCATTAACAGTCGCGAAAAGGATGGGTAAATTACTTGAGAATTCAGAACTAGTAGAATCGCATAAAACTTGTGAACGAGTCCAAGATCCTTATTCAATTCGATGTATTCCCCAAGTTCATGGTGCATCTAGAGATGCTTTAATACATTTAAACGAAAAATTAGAGTGTGAACTTAATTCAGTTACAGATAACCCTATTATTTTTGATGAACATGAAACTTATAGCGGTGGTAATTTTCATGGACAACCTCTTGCCTTACCCATAGATTATCTAAGCCTTGCAGCATCGGAGTTAGGAAATATTTCAGATCGTCGTATTTTTTTATTACTTGAAGGAAAATGGGGATTACCACCAAATCTAATAATGAAAGCGGGTTTAAACTCAGGATTTATGCTAGCACAGTATACTTCGGCAGCACTAACTAGTGAGAATAAAACACATTGTTTCCCTTCAAGTGCTGATAGTATTCCTACTGGCGCTGGACAAGAAGATCATGTTAGTATGGCTCCAGTTAGTGCTAGGAAAGCTCTTAGAATTATACGTAATCTTGAAAAAATTCTTGCTATTGAGCTTTTATGCTCGGCTCAAGCTTTTAATTTTAGGAAACCTTTAAAATCCAGCATTATATTAGAACAAGTTCATAAATATGTGAGAGACAAAATACCATATATAACTAATGATACTGTCTTGTCTAATCATATTAATTCTGCATTAAAAATTATCACAAGTAAGAAATTATTAGAATTTTTTAATAAAAATACAGAGTTGGAATAATGTGTTTGTAGCATCAACATATTCAAAAAAAGAATTATTCTCAAATGTTGAGCCAGATCTAGTGATTTTTCACTGTAACGAATTAGTGACTATGAATACTAAATATGGAGTTCCAAGGATAGGCGATGATATGTCTGAGTTAGCTATTATAAATGATGGAGCGGTAGCAGTAAAAGATGATAGGATTATTTTTATTGGATCTACAGAAGAGTTACAATCCAAATTTGAATTTGGTAAAATTCTCACGAAAATAGATGCTTCAAATAAATTAGTTACACCTGGATTTGTCGATCCTCATACCCATATTATTTTTGAGGGTTCACGAGAAAATGAATTATCTATGAAACTTAAGGGAAAGTCATACATAGAAATTTTAGAATCAGGAGGAGGTATCTTAAAAACGGTTCGTGAAACTAGAAATACTTCAATTGAGAAATTAGTCCAAAATGGAAAGAAAATACTGGACAATATGATGTCATTTGGAACAACAACTATAGAAGCAAAATCAGGTTATGGATTAACAACTGAAAGTGAAATTAAACAATTAGAAGCTATACAAATATTAAATGATGACCACCCTATTGATATTATCCCTACATTTCTAGGCGCTCATGCGATTCCTCCTGAATATGAAAAAAAACCTGATAAATATGTTGATTTAATCATTTCAGATATGATTCCGAGAATTGCAAAAGAAGGACTCGCAGTATTTTGTGATGTTTTTTGTGAGAAAGGAATTTTTTCAATAAAACAAACACGTAAAATATTGAAAACAGCAATGAGATATGGATTAAAACCCCAAATACATATTGATGAGATTGTTGATACAAATGGTGCTCTTCTAGCTTCTGAATTGAGAGCAATTCAAACAGGGCATTTATTGAAATCAAATGATGAAGGATTAAAAGCAATGGTCGAAGCTGGAGTAATAGCTACTCTCTTACCCGCAACACCGTTTTGTTTAATGTTAAACCAATATGCTCCTGCCAGAAAAATGATAGAATTAGGTTTACCTATTGCTTTAGCTACAGATCTTAATCCAAATTGTTGGACAGAATCAATGCAAATGATTATAGCCTTAGCGTGTTATCATATGAAGCTCTCACCAGCGGAAGCTCTCGCGGCTTCGACGATTAATGCGGCATGTGCAATTCAAAAGGATGAAGAAATTGGGAGTATAGAAATTGGAAAAAAAGCAGATTTAATTGTTTTTGATGTACCAAATCATCAATTCTTACCATATCATTTTGGAGTAAATCTAGTATCTAAAGTAATAAAAAATGGCAAGATTGTAGTTGATAATCATTTATCAACTTAAATCTTAAAAATCAAAATAATGTTCTAATAAATGTTTTTCTTCTAGTTTATCAGGTGTTTCTAGCTGCAAATAATATTCTAGTGAGTTAAGAACTGCACCTAAGGGTAACACTCCAACTAACTCAGATCCAATTACTGATACTCCATAGCGAGCTGCTTCCAATCTTACAAGTTCCATTTGCCTGTATAAAGGAGTTTTTTTATAATTAATATTAGAGATTCCAACTTGCACATAATCCCTATTTGCCAATTCTGTACCCATAGCTTTAATATTTACCAATCCACCAGAACGTAGATGTATAGCTTTTGCAACTTTCCTAGCAATTTTTACATCTTTTGTCCCTAAATTAATATTAAAACTTATTAATGGATTTCTTGCACCTGTAATCATTGCTCCTGCAGTTGGATGGAATTCTGAAGGACCATAATCAGGTTTCCTCTCTGGATCAGTTTTAATGGCATTTTTTAGCTTCTCGAATTCTCCTTTCCGTATATTATCTATATTTTTTCTTTCCATTTTCTGAGCAGATTCTTCATAAAGATAAACAGGTACTCCTTCTTTTGATATTTCTTCTGCAAATTTCTTAGATAACTCAATACATTCATCTATTGTCACATTTTGTGCAGGTACAAATGGAACTACATCAACAGCTCCAATTCGAGGATGTTGACCCTTATGTGCATTCATATCAATTAATTCAATAGCTTTCTTAGCAGCATCGATATTTGCTTTTAAAACGGCTTCAGGTGTCCCAACAAAAGTTATAACTGCCCTATTATAATCAGCATCATACTGCACATCTACAATACGGGTATTGGGAGTATTTCTAATTTTCGATACAATTTGCTCAATTTTCTCACTATTACTTCCCTCACTATAATTAGGGACTGATTCTATTATTTTCTTCTTATTCGTTTCCATATTAAAAACCTTTTTTTGAATATTTAGGTGAAATAATATAAAATAATCATAATGTATATTTCTTTTTATGGTATGTTTTGTCAGTAAATACATAAACTTTATCAAGGCTATTACCATGAACTTTATCATTTACTCTTAATTCAATAATTACTTTCTTATCTTTAGAACCCCTAGGAGTTTTATTTACTAATCTACCTTGATATCTCATCATTTCAACTTGTTGATGAATATAAGTATTTGTTTTCTTTCCCATAATGATAATCTCATCATTTTTCGTTAGATATCCATTATCTAATGAAACAGTACAAAAAGCTATTTTTTGGTTATAATCCTTTATTTCCCCCACTCTTATATATCTATAGTGAGACAAGTTAGTGGGTGATTTATGTTGATGATCTTCTTCGGTCATTCTTTTGAAATAAAAACCAGGTGTAAATCCTCGATTATATACTTTTTTCAATTCAGTCACCCATTTTCCTGCTTTTTTTTGTGAAAATGTTCCTTCATAATATGCATCTATAGCTTCCCTATATGTTTTAGTAACAACTTCTACGTAATGAGGATGACGCATACGTCCTTCGATTTTCAAAGCATCAATATTTGCCTCAATTAGATCTGGGATATATGCAATAGTACATAAATCCCTCGAATTTAGGAACCTTACTCCATCATATATATATTCTCCTCCACCTTCTTCACGAAGCCACCACCTTCTCCTACACGGTTGTTCGCAATTACCCCTATTGGCAGATTTTCCCTCAGTTCCGCAAAGATCTTGAGAAAAATAACATCTACCACTTACTGAAGTGCACATAGCTCCATGAATAAATGTTTCTATTTCTGTTTTAATTAAATTTCTTTTAATTTCCCTAATTTTTTCAAGTGATAATTCTCTGGCTAAAATTATACGTTCTGCACCTAAATTTTCATAAAACTTAGCAGCAAGAGAATTAGAAACATTACATTGGGTTGAAATATGAAAAGGGATGTCAAATTCCTTAGCTATTTGTATTGCTGCAATATCATGAACTATTACAGCATCTACGCCTCCCTCTTTACTTCTTTCTATTATCTCACGAAGAAAATTCAATTCATTATCATAAATCAGTATATTTGTTGTCAAGTATACTTTTAAATCGTTTTTATGACAAAATTCCACCACATTATTTAATTCATTTAAGGAAAAATTCTCTGACCGCATCCTCATATTAAACTTTTTAATCCCAAAGTAGACAGAATCTGAATATTTCATTGCTGCTTTAATTGCTTTTATATTTTTTGCGGGAGCTAGTAATTCTACTTTTTTCATCTTAAGAAAATATGTATAAAATCCTCTTTTTCTTTTACTGCACAATATAATTAAATTTTTATAAAATAATTAGAAAAATTCCTTAAATTTCTCTTTTGCGATTTCTCTTCTTAAATTTTCCCCTTGTTCAGGAGTAATTTTTTCTTTAAGAGCTTCATTGCAAATTTTTTTTCCAATAATTACTTTTGGATTATTTGCCCAATTAACGTTTATTAGTAAACATAGATAATAAATTGAAGATAGAATTAGAGCAATAAGATGTCCAATATTAGTCTCTGATGGACTTTCTATTGAAATTTTTGCTGATGGTACGCTTTGTTGAATTAAAGCTTGAAATGTTGCATTTGCTTGATAGTTAATAATAGTTTGAGCACTCTGTCCATCAACATACGATATAGAGGAATTTAAAATGATATCAGGATCTTCATTACTTATTGTCCATAGAATCGGTATAACAACACCTTTGGTTCCTCCTAATAAGTACTCTAAAACAGAATGCTGGCAAATTGGAGCTGGTTGATATGTACCGATCAAACCTTTCTCATCTTTTCCAGTGCTTTCTGATAGTACTTGAACCCATAATCCAACACTCCCCTCAAGGTTCTTTGAGTAAGGCATTGAAAAAACTAGATTATATTTTTTTTTGTATAAATTGAAGAGAAAAGTTGCAAATTTTATAGCGGGTTGGACTTCATTGTTTGAAAATACTCTGTACGCACTTTCCAATCCATTTAGAAAATCCTCAACATTTATACCCGCCATATATGCAGGAATAATTCCAACATTAGTAACTGATCCTGCATAACGTCCAGAAAGATTAGGAACATCTAAAATTGGGCATTTTATTTGTTTTAAGATTTCATTCATTGTTCCCATAGATGATAATCCTATAAATTTATAACCTCTTTTAAGAAATGTACCAATAGTTGAATTAATATCAAGGGTTTCTCCTCCTCTTGATATGGGAATTACAATTGAATCTTCTGGAGATGTTTTATCTAAGCACCCTTTTAATTCTACTGCTCTAGAGCTAGTAACAGGGAATATTTTTCTTTTTGCTAAATGTTTTAAAGCAAGTAAAGTCTGAATTGAACCCCCAGTACCTAAGACTATAATATTCTTGAGATCATTTGTGATATATTGATCAGCAATTTCTCGAATTTTTAATAAATCTATATAAGTTTTAGTGTCAAAAAAAAATGGGGGATCCCAATTTTTTTTATTATTTTTTATGAGGTTAATAGAATCATTAAGCATTTTATCGTTTATATCAGGATAGCCTTCGAATTTTACTTTAGTTTTCATAAGATTTCATCTAATATAACTTAGTGATTTTAATAATAACTTTATATAATCTATTTATGTTTATATTATTTTATCAATTACCCAATAAGCATGACAATCTATAAATAAATTCTAATAGATAGCATTTTTGTCGGTTTTGGTTCTTACATCAATAAAAACAAATTTGAAAATTAGAACTCTATTTTACTTAAAATAAGGACCTATCTAACTATGCATAATAAATAGTATCTATAAAAATTACACTTATTTTAATGATCTTATATGGCTAAAGCAACAGAAGTTGAAGATATTAATGGTTTCAAAATGGGTGAACCTTATTATTGCTCAGAATGTAAACGAAATCATACAAAAGGGAAAATTTATAAAGAACACATTAACTTTGCTCAATCTGAAACTCAAAATGAAGAAGATATTGCAGATGAAGATAATGGGTCAATTGATGATGAATTTGATGATGAAGCAGAATTAATCGAAGCTTTTGAGGAACTTGAAATTAGTGAAAGTAATTTTGAACCTGAAAATATAATTGATGATGACGTAGATATCGACAATGAAGTTATTAAAAATAATGAAGATAGTATACAAGAATCAATAAACGCTGTTAAGAAACTTCCCGGTGTAGGGGAAGCTACATTAAACAAATTAATTAAAGCAGGTTTTTCTAGTTTAGAATCAATCGCATTTACACCTCCTAAGATTATCCAAAATGAAAGCGGTTTAGGAGATAAAACGACTTCGAAATTAATCAAGGCAAGTATGGAAAAATTAAATATTGGATTTAAGAGTGCTGAAGATATTTGGGAACATCGGAAAAATATCGCTCGAATTACTACTGGAAGTCAAGAATTAGATGACTTGTTAGGTGGTGGTGTCGAAACTGGTAGCGTAATCGAGTTTTTTGGAGAGTTTAGGACTGGAAAAACTCAAATTATGCATCAATTATGTGTCAATGTCCAATTACCTGAAGAAAAAGGAGGAATTGAAGGTAAAGCTTTATATATTGATACTGAGGGCACATTTAGACCTGAAAGAATAATTCAAATGGCTGAAGGATTAGATTTAGACCACAACAAAATTCTAAAAAATATAGTTTTTGGCCGAGCTTATAATTCTGACCACCAAATTATATTAATCAAAGAAGCTGCAAATTTAATTAAAGAACAGAATATTAAGTTGATAGTGGTGGACTCACTAATAGGGCATTTTCGAAGCGAGTATATAGGGCGTGGTACATTAGCAAATCGTCAACAACTTATTAATTCCCATTTACATGATTTATTAAGATTGTGTGATATCTATACAGATCTGGCAGTAGTCGTGACAAATCAGGTGCAATCAAAGCCGGATGTGTTCTATGGGAATCCATTACAAGCAGCAGGTGGAAATGTAGTAGCACATGGATCCACTATTAGAGTATATTTAAGAAAAGGTAAGGGAGAACAGAGAATTGCTAAAATTGTTGATGCCCCCCATTTACCAGAAGGGGAAGCCATTTTTTCTATAACTGAAAATGGTATATCTGATTGAAAATGTACTAATTCAACTTAAATTCTTATTTTCCAACCATCTGTTTGAGTAAAAATTATTATTTCTTCTTTGTTTAATTGATAAATAATCTGGTTTATAGGTTTTTCTGAAATAGTAATTCTTTCCTTAATTGCTTGTTCCAAGACTTTTTCAGTTAATAATTTCAAAGATTTCACGGATTTTTCATCATATAGAATTTTCAAAACAATTTTTTCAACTTTTTCTTTTATTTCTAAGGGAATTGTGAATGTATTATCAGTTTCAAAATCAGACATTATAAAATCAACTCCTTGCTTTTGTTCTTTATTGTTGTTTTATTATCAATATTTTTCCCTCAAATTGGCTTCTTATAGATAAAAATATAGTTATTTCTTTAAATATCTATCCTACTTTCTTTTAAACCCATTTAAAAAAAGTAATTTATAATAATATAGAGAAAAAATAAAATAAAAAATTTAAAAAAAAAATTCACATTAGTTTTTCATATTCTTTTGCTTTATTTGATAATCGTTTAACTTCTTTTGTTAAATCTTCACCTAATTTGAAGATTTCAGATGCAATCTTTGAAGACATTTTATATTTTTGAGCCGCTTCATTATAATTTTCTTCTTTGGCAGCTAGTCTGGCTTCCTTTTCTAGCGTTTTCATTTTAGCTTTAAGGTCTTCGATTTTTGTTAAACGTATTAGATCGTCAAATTCTTGAGATTCATTCACTAATTCCCAATTTGATGCAATTTTTAAAGCATTTTGAAAGATTTTAATAGATTTATCGTAATCTTTCTCTTTTCTTGCTATCAGCCCATTCTTTTTCAAGTTTTTGATTTCTTTTTTGGCACCCTTTATATTTTCAACTACTGCAGCTCCGGCTTTTGTCTCAATAGGTGCAGAGATAATTTCATGTCTTTCACTTAAACTAACAAAATATGCTTCTCTTTCAGCGGGTCCTATTTGAGCAAGATCATTAACCAATTTTTGCTTTTCTTCTTGTGATAAATTCACTAACTGAGAAACTTTTTGATTGATTAAGTTTAATTCTTGTTGGGAAATTGGTTTAGCTTCAATGGTGGATATTTCAATCGGCATTAATATTCTTTTATCTCTTAATTCTTTGATCCCCATGAAGATTTCTGCTGTTTCTTTACCAGACTTTTCAGTAGCCTCTTTTAATAAAGTAGCAATAAAGAAGAAATTTCGTTCTGAATCCTTCATTAAATTCTTTGCGATTTTTAACACTCCTTGTGATTGTGGTTTCTTTAAAGCTTTAGCAGTAGAGTATTCAAAGGTGATCTCATGAGGTAAAATTATAGATGTGCTTAGTACCTCATCTACAATAGCTCCAGCTTCTCTAAATATGTTTAATTGACCTCTCCAATTAGGAAGTTCATTATTATAAGCTCTCTCAAACCTATGTATAAATTCCATCAAATTTCTTCGTAATATCAATGAAGCTTTCTTACCTAATACTAACGCAACTCTTATATGTTCTCCATCTGATAGAAGTAACATTTTATCTCCATATGATATTTCATTTAATTCTTCTTGACTAACTAAATCTTTGCCAAAGCTGCTTATAGCTGAAATAAACCCAGAAATTAATTCAGGATCAATTTGTTCAGAACCAAAAGATTTGAAATAAATACAAGTCCCCGTTCCTTTATAGAGAACTAATATATGTTCTAAATTAATAGCATCATCGAAAATTGTTTTTACCTCAGTAAGGACACGAGTTTTTTCTCGTTTCTTAGGTACTACAACGCCTTTATAGATTCCAACAGAAATAGCTGTAGCAACAGCAGCAACTCCAATTAAAATAAGGTATGGTATCAAATCTTCAAAACCAAATGGAGAAAGAGGAATAACTATAATATCATAGACATTTTTAGTATCACCTACATGGAAATATTCACTTTGTACCTCGATCATCAATGTTACATTAGTAATAGTATTACTGGTTAATATTTCAAAATCAATTTCACCTGTAGCATTAGTAAGAGCCCAAGAAGTTGGTGTACTAGGAGTTCCATCGAAACTTGGCGTGATCCTTAAATTAGTGCCAACTAAGAGTAACCAATTTGTTGTGTTATAATATTCTACTTGAATTATTATATGAAAAGAGTCTCCTGCTGTAATTTGAGGTGGTTTATCCACAATAGATATGTTAATTAAATATAATGCCCTTAATGTTAAATTAAATCTTAATATTGAGGTCTCAAAATCTGTTTTAGAGACTTTTACCGTAATCTCATAAGTACCTATCGTAGTAAGAACTGAAGTATCTACTGTGCCATGATATGAATTTGTGTCATTATTCAAAGAATTACCAATAGAGCCTTGATTCGTAGGATTTCCAACTTCAATATATTCAACTAGATAAGAGTTAGCTAAACCAGACACTAAAGAATCACTATTATCATTATCTGTAATGTTAAAGTCAATGTATATATCTCTACCCACAAAACAAGTATATGTGTTGTTTACACCTGTTAAAATTCCTTCTCCTCCAAGATCAGATACAGAAATGAGATGTGTCTGAGTAAGATTCCCTTGATAATAGAAAATAATGGCTTCCAGACTAGTGGCATAATCGGGGTCAAGGGTTGCATTAATCATTAGTTCAATCCAGCCAGAATTCAAATTTGTAACTGAAATATTTAAGATATAGTACCCAATAGTCCCATTAGGAGTTAACCATATATTTAGAGGTTGTCCTGTTTGATTATGAGAAACAGAGACGTCATCTACGGTAAGTCCTGGGATTGCTTCATTGTTGTCTGTGTCATTGAAAAAGAAAAGAACAGTTTGGTTTAAACCATCTTTTTTTATGAGATAAGACTCATAATTTATAACCTCAATGTCAGTTTGGGATTGTACTACCGTTAAGAAAATAGTTATATTCTGTGTCTCCATCCCTGTTTTGGTAATATTGAAAATACATTCATAGGGTATGGCAGAAGCTTGAACATTACTCGTATCTAATTGAATTGTATAATTTGCGTTTCCATCTTCGCTTAATCCAGGTGCTCCAAAACCAGCATTTAATTGAATCGTTTCCTGATTCGCACTTGTAATTGGAGATCCAGAGATATCTGAATAATTATATTCATATGATACAATGGTTCCCCTTATAATATCTCCAAAATTTTTCGTATTTGATGGTGTTATTGTAGTGTTCATTCTTAAATGGAAGGAAAATGTAATTGAATCACTATTATAATTAGTTTTTGTTGCGTCAACATCAACATGATTCCATCCATAAATGTAATCAGTCTCACTACAATTTATTTCAATATTATAATAGCCACTACCTATATCAAACCACTGAGTAGAGGTGTTTGTATTAATAGTAGCTCCAATAATACCTTGATCTCCTAAATTCAAGCCTGTATCATTGTAGAAAACGGTTACATTAAAGATATCATTTATGAAATAATCTTGTCCAAGAGAAGGAGACATTAAAACTAAATCGGTAACTCCCATTATAGTGATGTCCTTTTCTAAAAAGCCTCCTTCAGTGTTATTGTACCACCATACTTGAACTTTAAATACTCCATATTCTGTTGCATCGTTGGAAATCGTCCAAGTACTCAATGAAATCTCTGAACCAGGGGTTAACGAACTATCCTCATATGAATGATTCATGTAATTACCTGGAGCAGGGCTATAGACGCTTAAATTTATAGTACCATCTGAAATAGTCTCTGAGAAATTTGCAATGAAGTTTATTGTATCAATAAAGTCCATAGTTGATACATCTACAGAACTTACTTGTGAATGAATATTATCAAGTAAATTTGTAGATTCTGCTGTTATATACCAATTAGTACCATTTCCTGCATTAGATATTTGTAGTTCTCTATAGTTATTGATTATTGATCCTAGAGTAATATTAGAAGTCTTATCTATAGATCCATTAAATGCAGTGAAAGTTGACCATGTTGCTGGAACTGTGAAGTTTATTTCATAATTACCAAGTCTTTTATCAAAATTATTTATTGATCCAAGTGTAGAATTCCATTCAAGAGATTGTCCACTTGCTGGTATGTTAAATGCAGAAGGTGAAATTAAATCTGATTTAGTATAATTTATTTGAACATAAGTTACATTGCAAGACACATCCCACCAATCAGCTAATAGATTGAAGTCCATATTTCCTGAAAGATCTATTTGAGGTGTTGTGTCAATCCATTTTCCAGATTGAAAATCTATATCACCTACTTCTTTATTATTGATAGTAAGGTTTATTTGGGTCGGTTTTGGTGTGTTGTTCAATGGGGCTAAATCCACTTTTACATGAAAATCTATTGTAGTTTGTGGGGCTACTGTTTGATAAAGAGTCCATACTCCTCCAGTATAAAGATAACTATCTGTTTCATCAAGGTTATCACCACCAAAATTTGTGTCATCGCGAGTATAATCCCAGTACATATCACCAGAAGCCACACTGTTATCGAGTAAACCGATAAACCATTTATCGTCATCTGTATCAGAATTATTTATCTTTTGGTGAATATCTGTAATTGTATACCACTGGGTATAAGTGTTGTTAGGAATTTCAAAAGTACTTAGGATTGCATATTCATCATATTGATCTGTTCCTGCTGGTCTGTTATTTGTTCCATCATAAGCATATAAAACTAATTGACAAGTTGCATTGTTTGTAAGATGTATATTTGTAAGTCTAACAGATACATTTTCGATATAACCATTCCCTCGAGATATGAAATGAGCTGCACCAGCTGTCGTAGTAGTTAAATCTATTATGCCATTAGAGTTGCTAGATTCAATATCTATGCTTTTATTAGGTGCAACAATATGATCAACATCAATTTCAATATAGGAAGAATTATAGTTAGTATCTGAAGCAGGACAAGCCTCTATAAGAGTAGAATAACTATCTAAATTTGAAAATTCCATCTCAGTCGAATTTACTAATGATTGATGTAGAGTAACGTCTAAACTACCACCGGTGTTAGAATAACTTGAGGAATAATCTGCGATTTTGAGTTTGGTATTAGGATCATCGAAAAAATCAATTTTATCATTCTCTTCATTAGTCAAGTTTTTATTTGAAGTAAAAATTAACTGTGAAAAGTTGAAAATAGTAGCAAATGATCCTATTATTAAGAAGAGAAAGCCAAATGCTTGTATTCTTTTTTTCGTTGTAGAGTTAAACATAGCAATCAATTATTCACTTTTATTTTAAATATATATTAGAAATTGTTAATATTAATTATAGGGTTGTATGATCAACCTTATATATTTTTTTTAAAATTTAAACTATTTAATTAAGAAATCCATAGAAATCTCTTAATATATATTTATTCGAAATCTGGAATTTACCTTGTCTTCCTAACACAAAATATTTCAAATTTGAACAATAGAAGAGCTATAAAAAAATTGCTAGAAATTAGATTGGATTTTATTTTTTATGAAGAATTATTCTTGCGTCAACACAAATTAATCCATTTTCATAAATGAATACTGGATTTAAATCCATTTCATTGATTTCTTCATGTTCAATAACAAGATCAGATATTATTAAGAGTGTTTCAATAATAGCATTAATATCTGCTTTAGGCTTCCCACGATATCCATCTAAAATTGGAAAACCCTTGATTTCGTGAATCATCTCCTTGGCATCATATTCTGTGATTGGAGCTATTCTAAAACTAACATCCTCTAAGAGTTCAACTAGAATGCCCCCAATTCCAAACATTAATGCAGGACCAAATTGAGGGTCTGTAGTCATTCCGATAATAAGTTCTGTGATGGGTTCGTCTGCCATTTTTTGAACTGAGATCTTTTTCTCCATTTGGGAGGGAATTTGCATTAGTTCAGTATACGCTTTATCTACGTCTTCTTTTGATATTAAATTTAACTTTACTGCTCCTGTATCAGATTTATGCACAATATCTTCTGCCATAAGTTTTAGTACTACTGGAAATCCTATATCTTCTGCTGCAGAGATTGTTTCTTCTTTAGAAGTAGTTAATTTTTGAGCAGTGACAGGAATTCCAATCTCTCTTAAAAGCTCCTTAGATTCAAATTCAGTTAACACCAACTGATTTGTTTCAATCTTTTTTTTTAAAACATCAGCAATATTCATTATAATAATCCCGTTTTTGGATATTGAACTATTCAGTTCTAATTATTAAATTAAATTATAAAAAAAATATAAAATTAATTAAAAAGTCTAAAGGAATCAAATAAGCTAAATGATAAAGACAAATAAATATAGTAAAAAAATTTAAGTATAAAAAAGATTAGATATTATGTTTACCTCAGAATAGTCATCCCTCTCTTCTTACGAATCCGCCACTTTCTAATCTCGTCGATCACAGAAACGCTAAAAGCAGCAATGAAAAGTGTTATCCAGTAATAAGGATGCAATAATGGTACCACACGAAATGCAATTCCCATTGGTGTAAAAAGGATAAGCAATTGTAAACCTAAAGAAAGACCAGTTGCCCAAAATAAATGTTTGTTTGGAAACAAATAAAATGGTTTGATATTAGATGTACATGTGTAGACAAATAATAATTCACATACAACTAGATTTGTGAATATTATAGTTTGTGACAATGCAATTGCATACTCTTCCGCGGTATAAGTTATCCCAAATATTGTTGTACCGCCAACAAGTCCTGGATCAACTCCAGTTGTAGTCCAAACAGGAATCAATACACTCCATAGTAAAATATAAAGAGTTATATCCGTGATTGAAGTATAAATTCCAAGCAGTAAGACTGGCCCTTTAATTTCAGGAAGTAATGTAAATCCCGTCCTAGGTTTATCTTTCATCACATCCGGATCCGTCGGTGTTAAACCAAGTACCATGGCGGGGATACCATCTGTAGCAATATTGAGCCAGAGGATTTGGATTGGGGCAACGGGAATGGCCATAAACGTTACTGCTGTAAGGGGAATTTTCATTAAGATGTATGCTATGAGAATTAGAAATATTTCATCAAAATTTGTACTTAACATGTATCGGAAGAAGCCTTTAGTTGTTTCGAATATTCCACGCCCTTCTTCTATAGCATTTACTATTGTTGCATAATTATCATCAATCAATATCATTTCTGAAGCTTCTTGTGTCACTTCAGTTCCTTTTAAACCCATCGCTACACCTACATGCGCTCCTTTTACAGCAGGAGCATCATTTACGCCATCTCCAGTCATCGAGACCACTAAATCTAACTCCTTCAATCTACGTAAAATCCGTAGCTTATGTTCCGAGGTGACTCTAGCAAAAATATCTACTGTTTTAACCCTTTCCCGAAGTTCATCATCACTCATTTCTTCTAATTCTATACCCGTAATTGCTTCACTTGATTCTGTCAATCCAATTTCATGAGCAATAGCTATAGCTGTTATCTTATGGTCTCCTGTTATCATAATTGTTCTGATTCCTGCCATCCTAGCCTCTTCAATTGCATCTTTTACTTCATCTCTTGCAGGATCAATAATGCCTGCTAAACCAAGATAAATATAATCCTGTTCAATTTCCTCCTCAGTAAAATTCTCATTTAGAGGTTTATATGCAATTCCAAGGACTCTCAAAGCATTTTTTGCAAATTCTTCATTCTTACTTAATATAATATCTTTTACTTCATCTATTGGTTTCTCTTGTCCATCAAATACCGCTTTGCTTGCTTTATTCAAAAGAATATCTGGAGCCCCTTTAATCAAAGCATAGTTTTTATTATCAATTTTTGATACAACAGACATCATTTTTCTGTCTGAGCTAAAGGGGATTTCATAAATTTTCTCTGATTGAGTATCTAATTCCATTTTCATAGCTAAAACTTTTAACGAAATTTCAGTAGGGTCTCCTACAACATCAGTATCACTTGTTCCATCATTTTTAGGTGAGACATTGGAATTATTACAATACATACAAACGTCAAGAAATCGTTTAAGATTATTTTCATAAGAAACATTAACTTGCTTACCCTTTTCATCTACAATTTTCCCTTCAAGAGCATAACCAACTCCTTCTACATTATACTCTTTTCCTCCTAGAAAAACTTTTACAACAGTCATTTCGTTTTTAGTTAACGTACCAGTTTTATCTGAACAAATGACGTTAACTCTGCCCAAGGTTTCGACAGCAGTAAGCTTTCTAACGAGAGCATTACGATCAGCCATCTTACGCATTCCTAAAGACATAACAACGGTAATTACGACTATTAAACCTTCGGGAACTGCAGAAACTGCTAAACTTATAGAAATTTCGAATGCTTCGATAAGTTCATCAAGATTAAAAGTAGTCGTTAATAAAATTATTAATTCTAATAGAAAAACTACCGCACAAATAATTATTATAACTACACCCAAAAGCTTTCCAAACCTATTTACTTCTTTTTGAAAGGGACTGAGTTCAATTTCTTCTTCCTGTAAGCTTTCTGCTATTTTACCTATTTCTGTTCGCATTCCTGTACCTATGACAATTCCTTCTCCGTTTCCCCGAGTGATAATGGTATTCATATAACCGAGATTAGTCCTATCAGCCAAAATCATTTTTTTATCGACAGGTTTTAACTGTTTTTTAACTGGTTTTGATTCTCCAGTCAAGATTGCCTCATCTACATATAATGAAAATTCCTTATACAACCTTATATCTGCAGGAAATTTATCACCCTCCTCAAAGAGCGCTATATCTCCAGGAACTACATCCTCTACCGCAATTTCAATAACTCTTCCATCTCTTCGAACTTTTGCAAAATGTGGTGCTAGTTTCTTCAGACTTTCAAGGGATTTTTCTGCTTGATACTCTTGATAAAAACCCAGGATAGCATTAACTATTAATATCGCAGCAATAACTACAGCGTCTGTATATTCTGATGGCCAAGGAATTCCGTTATGTATAGATTCATATACTCCAATAGCTATTGAGATTACTATTGCAAACATTAAAAGATAAATCAAGAAATCTTTAAACTGTCCTATAAAAATTTGCCAAGCTGTTTTACCTTTTTCCTTAATTAATTCATTTCTCCCAAATTTTTCAATTCTTAGTTGAGCTTCATTTTCAGTTATACCATTCTCTACTGATGTGTTTAATTTATTAGCTACTTCTTCATAATTTGTTGAATGTGCTTGAATGTTCTCAAAATCAATCATTATTATTCAATTTTTTATATTATTTTTAAAGAAAATAATTATTTTTCTTATATTCTAATTATTTAATTAATAAATATAAATTCAATTATACTGAATAATAAAGAGGGTATGCTACAAAAATCTATTCGTTATAATTTTTTAATAGAATTAGTATGAAGATTTGAAATTTGGTAGTCTTGTCAATATATCCAAATATTGGTTAACTTACTGATATAATAGAGTCTAAATCACTAATAAATATAAATATAAAATTCATATGTATAATAATTCTAATAAAAGTTAAATTAAGTCTTCAAATTAAAAAAAACCAATAGTTTTCAATTATCATGAGACCTTCTCGCGTTTTTAGATTAATCTTTAAGATATTTATCTATTTACTTACGTTTTCAGTGACTCTTGTATCTTTTCTTGGAGGAATGTCAGCCTTCATGATTCTAGGAAACCCTAATAATATAGGGATAGATCCTAGTGAGATGGATATGAATTTTAATATGTCCCCGTTAAATATAAACTTCACCTTACCATTTAATCTTACAAATGCAGGATATTTTGACCTAGAAAATCTCGACCTTAAAGTAGATCTTGCTATGAATTACAGTCATATCAATTATACTGCTCCAGGAGTGAACAAACAACGGGTTGTCAATATATTTAATAAAACATACAATTTGGGAACAATATCTAACGGTGTAACCGGAAATTTTAATATTACTGGACTGTTTAGTGATTTTTATATTCCCCCTTCAATCAATATGACTACAGATGTGGATTGGACTGTAGGGCCTCCTGCCTTAATTTTTCTTGCTAATTTTACTGTCAGTTTAGATTACTCAATAGGTTTACATTCAATAACCATTGGTATTCTTAATATAACTGTAGGAGGATTACCATAGGAGGTATAAAAAATGGGTTCTTTTAAAAATATGCTAAAAGGTTTTATTTTCTTGACTATTTATGCGGTTACAACAATTGTTATCCCATTAGTTACATTCTCATGGCTTTATCAATTAACAGTCCAAGGATTTCCATTAAATTTTGAACAACAAGAATATCAGAGTATATTATTTTGGGTAACTGCTTTAGGTTTAATTATATGCGGATGCGCGTTTTTCTCACATTCCTCCCCCAAAAAATCAATCCGGAAAGCAGTCTTTGCTTTAATTCAAGTCATTGTAAATTGTTTATACCTATGGAGTTATAAATTTTCTGGTGCAACTGATATCCAGTTTACCATTGCAAACTTTGGATATTTTTCTTTAAATATTCAACAAATGGTTTTACTCTATATGGGGATTTACTTTCTCACAATTGTAATAAAAGTGTATGATATTCTAGATTTTACAATTAATCGAGAGAAAATTCGAGAAGATCGAATGAAAGCATAAAAGAGGTGAAAAAATTGATATTTCAAGGTGCAGATTTTTTTCAAGTTCTTGCTGACTTGATAGGGGCAGTTTTAACTTTCTTGATGCCAATTGTCGCACCTATAGGACAATTTATGGTGGATTGGATAACAGTGGTTATTGGATTTTTACAACAAAACCTGGGAGGCGACTTAACATTATTTATTGTTATTTGTGTAGTTCTAATAGTATGTGGTATGATTATTAATATCATATGGCCTGGAGATCGCCCAGGAAGTATTTTTTCAAAAGAAAAAGTAGAAGATTTTGAAGATAAAATTGAATTACGTGAAGGAAAAGATATTATCGATGAAGTTAGAAGATGTAAGGACTGTGGCAATCCTATAGGCGATGCTGAAACATGTTCTTTATGTGGAGCTCGTAATTGATAATTATATTTTTCTTATTATTTCTTGATTTTGAATTTCTAATTCTTCATTTACAGATTTTATACCTTCAATTGCTTTATCAATCAAGAAATTACTATTTTATATTTTCTTGGTGAGCCAACAATTAGAGTTATTTTTGTCATATTCAAAATCATCACTTTTAATAAATTAAATGTTTTATTAAATGAATAATATTAAATTTAAATTTTGTATCTATTCTATTTAGGTATAATAATAAGAATATATATCATTGAAATATAAGAAGAAGATATATGGGCATTAATTACAATCGCGAAAATTATAAAAACAAAAAGGATCTTGTAGAAGAATTAAATTATTATAAATCTCTCATTGTTAAAAAGATAAAGGAGGGAGATTATAATTCTGCTTTAGAAAAAGTAAGATCTGCAGTAATATTACTTGAAGACCATCAAGAATGCTTTAATATTAAGAAAGAGCTTCTTGAATTTCATGAATTAGCTCAGAGAGTAAAATCAGATTTATTTGGTCATAGAATTATCTATGAACGCCGTTTCAACAATTTATTAAGGGAAAAGCTCAATGAATCAAATCTTGAAAACTTCGCAAAATTATTGGCAATGCTGAAAAATGAAGTGGACCAAAATCTAAATAAATATAATTTAGGAGACATTAGTGCTAATATTAACAAGTATTTTAGATTTATTAAAAAAATGTATGAAATTCTAAGCTGCTATAAGGTTCTAAATTATTATGATGCTTCAGATAAAATATTAGAATTTGTTAAAGATATTAAATCTGAAAATTTCCCAAACCTAAAGATGATGATACTATTAACTTATCAAAATTTAATTAAAGACCGCTTATTCGAATTTTCAAAGGAGTTCGATAAACTCCCAATTTCCACTCTTTCTAAAAAAATGGCTATCAACCAAAACCAATTAATGAATTTTATTAATCTTATAAGAGATCAACCTAGAAATCCAATACAAGATTATAAATCTAGAACACAAGAAATTATATTTAAAAAATCGAGATATTAAAAAGATGTTAAGATCAAAGACCTCTATAAAACTCGGATCTTAAAATATCTTTATGTGTTATTCCATAATTAAGAGTACTTAAAATATTTCTCTTCTCTCTATCCAAAATCCCTTTAATAGGCAAATAATTAGAGGCATGATTACTTCGGAAAATGCAATTCGCATTTTTGTATTTAAAATCGATGTGACTTATAAAACTTTTTAATTCTTGAAGGATCTCTATCGAATTCATTTCTCGAAATCCTCCTTTTAACTTTTTTTTAAAGATTTCCGTTCCTGAAGGAACCATAAGAGTAAGAAAAGCAATATACCATATTCTATCATCATCAGGACAAATTTGATTAACTAAATCAGCAGACTCTATCGCATGTTCTCTTGAAAGATCAGGGTTATCTCCTCCCGCTAGACCATTTATAAATGTTGCTGATAAAGTTATCCCTGCCTTCATTAATTTTCTAGAAGCATTTATGTGATCCGATTTAGTTGCTTGTTTGTGAACAATTTCAAGCAATTTATCCGAGCCAGATTCAAAACCAACATAAGCAATTTTAAGACCCGCTTCAGATAACATTTTTAATTGCTCATCTGATTTTTTAAGTATATCTTTTGAGTGAGCATATACGCCACACCTTTCTAAAGTTGGAAAAAGCTTGGATGCATATCTTGTTACTTCTAGAAGCTTCTCAGAAGGGGTTACCATCGCGTTTCCATCTAAAAAAAAGATTTTTCTCACTTTTGAGCCATATTTTTTTTTAGCAATTTCTAAATCTTTTTTTACAAGATTTATATCTCTGACTAAAAATTGTTTACGTAGATTTGACACACAAAAATCGCATTTAAATGTACAACCCTCAGTTAATTGAATTAGAAGAGAATAAGCTTCACTTGGAGGTCGAAAGATAGGAGTTTTGTAGTAAATCTCTTCCTTGCTTTGCATAGCTTACTTAAAAATTAAAATAATTTAATTAATTTTATTCTTTTTCATTTTCTGCATCAGCAGGTCTTTTTGGGCAGGAGTTTAGATGACGTCCAAGCCGAACAAACTCTTTTCCACAGTAAGGACATTTTTTTTTCTCTGTAGCTCCACTAGATTTTACTTTTGAAGTAGTAGCCGGTTTTTTCCGCTTTTTCTTAGGTTTTGCCGGCAGTATATCCTCTATGCTTGCATCATCTGGGGCGAATTCGCAATTCGGAAGATGAGAAGCTAAATCGGCAAAGAAATCTCCACAAAAAGGGCATTCACTTGTATCAGCAAAATCTTCTGAATCATCCAAAACCGCTTTCCCAGCTTTTCTCTTTTCGAATTTTAAAGGAGCCTCTTCATCTTCTTCCTCAAACTCATCAATAGATAAATCGATTTCATCATCAGAAGTTATTTCAGCAATTTCAAACTCTTCTAATCTAATCTGTTTTTCTTTAATTTTCTTTTCAGCTATTTCTTTGCTCTCTTCATAAACTTCAGAAAATCGCCGACTATTTTTACCAGGGTCATACAACGTGCATACTTGACAGACATATGCTCGAGATCCTAAAGTAAGTTCTCGAGCACTACAATAACAAAGAGATTGAAGACTATTACTTATATTACCTTTTGGTTCAAGGTTTTTACATACTATTTTTCTTGAATATTTAATTTTCTGCTTGCGTCGTGGCATAATGTAAATCACTAAGGATAAGTATGTAAAATAATGATTCTTAAAATTTAATTTTTTTGAAATGTAGTTTAAGAAAATTCATATTTTTAGAGTTTTAATCTAAAAATTATAATTGAGATTCTTAAGATCCTTGATAATTTTTTTCTTTAGATTATTGTTTTCTAAATTTGGTAACATCTCTTCTACAATATCTCTTAGTTCTACAACCTTTTGAATAAGTAATTCTGGTTTATTCCAAAAATCTGTTCTTAATGGATGCATTTTTAAAATCGCTTTATTAAAATTTTCTATTGCTGCTCGATAAAAAAGACAAGCATTTTCTAATTTATTTAGTCGCGTTTGGTAAATTGAGCCAATCTTATTAAAACACATTCCTGCACCAGCAAAATCACCCTCTTTTTCGAAATTTACAGCAGCATCTTGAATTTTATTTAAAGCCTCTTCTAAGACTTCATTGTCACCCTTTTTTAATAGTAAATATCCTTTAGTATAATAGACTATTCCTAAATAGAAACTCTGATTTTGCTTTTTAGCAAGTTTGTGTAATTCATCAGTAAATTCATCAGCAAAAATTAAATGTTCGTTTGAGATACATTTTTGTGATACTATCCTTAATAATTCTAATACTCTTTCAAAATCCTTAATTTCTTTATATTTTTCAATCCCTAGTCTAAACTTTTCTACTCCTGCGAATGAATCTCTCTTCTCAAAAGCTTTATTTCCCTCATAGATTAATTGTTCTGCGACTTCTTTTACATGCTTTTCCTTATGTTCTTTTTTTGTATCAGTCTCACCATAAAAGAAATCATCCACACCAAATGTAATATCTTCCATCATAGGTATTTCAGTCAATAATCCATTATTCGAAAAATCTTTTTTACTTGAATTTTGTTCCGAAGAAATTTGAGTTTGTTTCACTTGTGCAAATTCTTCTTTATAAGCTGATTGTAAAGGTTTTCCTTCAGTCACTAAAGCAGATAGCTCAGATAAAACATTTGCAAAGAAATATTTGTTTAATCCATCAATAACATAGTCAACTTTATGGTAATTATTGTCAAATACAGGATCGTTAATATCCATGCTTACATCCGATATTCTATAGATTTCAAAGCCTGTATCATATTTTGTCATTGAATGTTCTGAACCATCTTCGCTTTTAATAATTTCTTCTTTCTTCTTTCCCAAGAGTGTATGATCAAATACTAATCCACAAAAATCATCATTATATTGCTGAAAACCTAATTGGTTAATTAAATCTATATATGAAAAGAATAAGTTTAAACCTGGATGACTATGGAACCATCCAACCATGTAATACTCTTTTTCTTCTTTATCGAGTCTTGATTCGATTTCTTCAATAAACCCATAGTGACGCTCATCTAGTTGAACATCTGTAGCATGACCAAATGTTAACGCTTCTGCACGTTCTACATAAACAATATCATTATCAGCCTTTCCAATTAAAATTCCATAGATCTCTTTCCATTCTTCAGAAGGAATTGATTTATTTGCATATCTACTTGCATATAAGATTATTGTTTTATAAGCATCTGCCCTAATAATGACAGGTTTACTAATTTTTTCTTCTTGTTTTTCTTCTCCTATCTCTGTTTTATCCACGTCAGCTTCTAGATTCTCTTTTTTGGGTATCTCGTCATTACCATTTTTTTTGAATTCCTCTGACATTTATACATTTCCTAATTTAATTATTATTTCTAAAAAAATAATAAGTGTGTTCTTAATTAAAATTATGGTTAAAAATTTATATTAACAATTTTTATTAGGTAGAGAAGTAAGGAACTTTATTATTTTTTAGAAATTGTATTTCTAAACCTTTCTTTTATTTCTTCAGCGATTAGAGGTACATTTCCTACTTTTGCATTTCCTGGTTGAGTCTTAATAAGTACAAAATGACATCCTAATTTTAAATTCTTTAATAATGGAGCAATCTGATCTTTTTTATCTAAAACTGTAATTGAGTTAAACCCTGCTCCTTTAGCAATAATATCCAATCTTGTTTTATAGTTTGTATAAGTCCTCTGATCACCTGTAGACCCATATGAAGAATTATCAATAACTATTAGAGTTAGATTATTCGGGGCATTATTAGCTATAGTACTTAAACTACCGAGATTCATTAGTATTGAACCATCACCATCTATACAAATTAATTTCCTTTCTGGTTTTGATAGGGCAATACCAAAAGCAATCGAACTAGCTAAACCCATTGAACCAAGCATATAAAAATTTTCTTCTCTATCCCAAATACTGTATAATTCTCTTGAAGGTGCCCCAAGGTTACAGACTAGTAATTCATCGTTTAATGATTCTGCAATTTTTTCTATTGCGTCATATCTTTGCATACTAAGACCTCCACAAATTCCTTTTTAAAAGAATAGCAGTTGAAATTTTTGTTTTCTTACTCAATTCTACGGCTTTAAGAATATCTTTAATGTTATCTAAAGAATTTATGAGATATTTTTTAATCTCTAAAAGATCTAAGAGGTCTGGAGTGAGTTTACCCATCGGAATTTGAGCTAAAATTTTTTCTCCTTCAGCACCTCTATGACTCATTATAAATATAACAGGAATCTTATATAATTGTAATAAAGATTTTATAGCATTTACTGAGTTACCTAATCCAGAGTTTTGCATCAATATTGCGGGTGTTTTTCCCCCTAAATAGGCACCTGCGGCGATTCCAACTCCTTCTTCTTCACGTGTTATTGGGATATGCTGAATCTCCTTTTTTTCATCTATAAGTTCCAAAAGACTTTTCAACATAATACAAGGTAATGATAACAATAAGTCAATTCCTGACTTTTTAATAGTCTCATAGAGTATACTATCTATATCTATCATGATTACTTCCAAATATGCTATTCTCAATTATAATCATTAATTTTCAAATATCTTTAAAGCTTAAGGCTTTTAAAGTCTTATTTAGTTTTGGTGATAATAATTGAATAGTTATTTATTTAATAATGTTTAAACAAAACTTAAGTAAATCAATAATGTGATGGTGAAAAAAAAATTATAGAATTAATAGCTTCAATTTATATTATTATAATTGGAATTGCAATGCTATGTATGTGGTTAATGTTATTATTTAAGAAAGAGGTGCCTGAATTAAATACAAAGCCGACACAAATATTTTTTCATTTAATCGCTGAATTTCTTACATCTGTTATGCTAATAATTGGAGGGATAGGATTATTATTGAATCAATTTTGGGGAGTGGCTGTTTTTTTTATCTCTATTGGAATGGCTATTTATTCTACAATAAACGCAGCAGGCTTCTACGGACAATTAAAAGATTGGCCAATGTTTATTACTTTACTAGTCTTTACTATTATATCTCTCATAATCGCGTCATTAATCTTAATTATAGAACTCCAGATATTATAACAAATTCCTAAATAATCCCTTTTTTTCTAAAATCCCGGAAATCTTCATCTGAATAGCCTAGATTTTTAAGAATCATTTTTGTATTTTGACCAAGCGTAGGTGCTAACCCTCTTATCTCTAAAGGCGTTCGTGAATATTTAATAGGAGACGCAATATTTTTGATTTTTCCAAATTTTGGATGATTCATTTCGACAACCATATTTCTTGCTTTAATCTGTGGATCTTTAATTGCCTCATCAAAGGATTTTATTGGCATGATACAAGCATCTAGATGTAAAAATATATCCGTCCATTCTTTTTGAGTTTTTTTCAAAAATTCTTTTTGTAATTCAATGAATACATTCTCTTTTTCTTCTCCTTGGGCAAACTGCTTTAAAATTAAATCTTCACGCCCTAAGGTTTCACACATTGTTCTCCAGAACTTAATTTCAACAATCCCTACAGATAAATATTTATTATCTTTTGTTTTATAAACGTTGTAAAATGGAAAATCCCCATGTAAAGGGTTTTGCGTTTCTACTCCATCATTTAAACCTTTCGTAAAATTATATGCCGCTACCAAAGGCATAAAAGAAAAAACAGAATCAGTCATTGAAATATCTATGTATTGTCCATTTCTTTCTGGGTTTCTATCCCTCTCAATTATAGCTCCTAATATCCCTATAGCAGACACTAAACCACCACCTATATCTGCTATTTGAACTCCTGGATTTAATGGTTTACTTTCTTGAGATTCGACACCATAAATCTCTCTTTCTTTATTTAAATCTAAAATGCCACATATTCCAATATAGTTAAGATCATGACCTGCAATTTGCTCATATGGTCCATTTTGGCCATAACCCGTTAAAGAACAACAGATTATTGAAGGATTTATTTTCGCTAATGTATTATAATCAATTTTTAATTTTTCTGTAACTTTTGGTCGAAATGAATCAAGAACTACATCAGCTTTTTTCACTAAATCATAAAAAATTGTAAGAGCTTTTTCTTTTTTTAAATTAAGAGTAATTGACTTTTTATTTCTATTAAGTATCGAATTGAAAGCACTTTCACGGTATCGACCCTTTTGAAAGAATGGAGGTGGTTGACCATAAAAATAACGAGGATCTTCTACTTTTATCACTTCAGCACCGAGATCAGAGAGAATCATAGAACAAAATGGACCGGGCAACATTCTCGTTAAATCTAATATAATTTTGCCTTCTAAAGGTAATGACATAATAATTAAAAAAAAAGATAACATAAAAGTATAAGTAAAAAGCTCGAAATCATAAAGGATTCGATTTTTACTCAACTATGCAAAAAGGAAAAAAAAGGGAACTCTATAATTCAATTATTTCAGATTCCATTTTTTCTGTATCAACAATAACAAATGTGGCTCTATCTGTCAAATATCCACAAAGTTCCCCCGGATTAATTACTAAAGTTCCATTTTCTAGCTTTTTATTTGAAAGAAAATGTGTGTGACCTGTTAAAATTATGTCAAAATCACCAGAATTCCCTAAAGCTTCTATAGTTTGTTCTGAGGGCATGTGAGATACAAAAACTCTCTTACCACCTAATTCTAAAATCTGTTCTTTAGCATTTTCAGGGAATTCGCAAATTTGTCCTAAATTTTCTTTCAGAAATAATACTTCTCCATCATTATTCCCAAAGACTCCATAAAAACTATTTTTTATAGTATCATTTAAATTATTAAACCATTTTCTTACAAATGGAGCAACAAAATCTCCACAGTGTATAAGAGTATCAACTTCTCTTTCATTAATAATAGAAACAGCTTTTAAAATATTGTTTTTATGGTCATGGGAATCAGAAATTACCGCTATTTTCATTTTTAAGACTCTCCTTATTAATATATATCTATAAATTTAATATATAATAAAATTAAATTATTAAATGTTTTATATTAATATTATTGCATTAGCCAAACTATAGCAAATTTACATTTTTATCATGATTGATGAATTCTTCAAAACTGAAAAAACGATGGTAGATAAGCAACTTGAAAGCTACTTTGCCAATCTACATAAAAAAGAAAAAGATATTCTTCTTAATGATTTTATCAATCAGTTAGAAGAATTTATTCTCAATGAAAAAGCGAAAAGAATCCACCCAATATTATTAGTAGCTGCTTTTGCAGGTATTGTAAATCCCATGTATTTAGAAGATCAAATAGAACAGATACATGAAGTTTCTATATCAGTAGAATTATTGCATAGTGGACATTTAATTCATGATGATCTTTTAGATGATGACATAACAAGAAGAGGAAAACCCACGTTTCATGTCCAATTAAAAAATGAAATTAATCATGTATATAAGGATTTAGAACTCCCGAACAAAGATGAATTAATTAAACTATATGGTAGAGATATGTCAATATTAGGAGGTACACAAGGATATCTTTTAGGTTTAGACATATTAAAATCGTCAAAATTCCCAGATGATTTAAAACTATTTGCGATTAATGAATATACAGAAGCGATGGATTACTTAATGAAAGGGCAATTAGTAGAAGAATACATGAATTACAATAATATTACTATGACATTAGAACAATATTTGAATATAGCAGAATTTCAAAAAGCTAGAATATTTGAAAAATCTACGAAAATTGGAGCAATTTTAGCTAAAGGAAATCTTCACTATCAAATCAATCCCTTAAGTGAAGCCATGTTACGGATTGGTCAAGCTCACGCAATACGGGATGATATTATTGACTTAAAAAGTGATATCAAAAGTAAACAGAAAAAGTTACCTTATATATTATGTATCCAAAACGCTGGTTCAGATGAATCAAAAATAATTTCAGAGATATATAATAAACCAAAAATCTCTGAAAAAGACGTTGATACGGTTGTAAAGATTTTTTCTGATACTAACACCTTACGAATCGCTGAACACCTAGCTAAAAACTTAACAGAACAAGCCCGAAGCTATTTGAGAGATATTTATCCTGATTTGAATAAAGCACAGAAAGTCTTTTTTAAAATTTTCTCAGATTTTGTCCATATGAGAGAATTTTAATATTATACAATTACTTTTAAGCCACAACAAATGGAATATGTTGTTTTTTTAACATTTTATTATTTATTTCTTTAAACACTTCTAAAACATTATAATTTTCTAAAGCAGAAGTTCTTGCAAAACCATCTAATTTTCTTCTTTCTAAATATTCAAAAATCAGTTTATCGTTGACAATATCTGATTCTGGAGTTTTCTCTATTAAATCACTTTTATTGGCGACCAATACTATTGGAATTTTTGGATCTATCGCATTTTCAATAATATTATCATACCAAAAATCTAATTGTTCAAATGATGGATAATTAGTTGAATCAAATACTAACAAAGCTCCATTTGCGCCTTCTATAAATTTTGGGATTAATGGAGCAAACCTTTCTTGTCCTCCAAAATCAAAAATAGAATTTACTACATAATTTTCCTTCTGTGGGTTTATTTCTTTTGTAAAATTGATTTTTAAATAAACTGAATGAAAATTAATTCCAATCGTTGGAGAACTATCAAAACTAAATGAGTTAAAACAATAACGATTAAAAAGTGACGTCTTACCTACTGAACTAGCACCACATATCACAATTTTAAAGCTAAATAATATATCTTTTCGATTATAACTCATTTTTTAATAGATCCTTGAATGCTAATAAAAATATCTTTAAGATTTTTAAGGTTTATTTATTGGAATGATATATTCTCTAATGTTAATAAATTGAATATATAACACCTTAAATAGTTTCCGCGAACCGTAATTAGTATTTATAATAGTAATATCTAAAAAGCTATAATGATTCAAATAAAGTGTATAAAGATAAATAATTATAAATAAATTTAATTTACCAATTTCGTCTGATGTTACCAAAAATACCTCCTAGTCAAATAGTAATAAGACCTCCTGTAGAAGGGGCTTCTATGTCTGTCTTAATTCCAGTTACTGGCGGGTGTTCGTGGAATACATTAACCGGGGGTTGTAGATTCTGCGGGAGTTATTCTGGAATGTATGGTTTTATTCAAGATTATGCTATTCGACCTTTAGAAGACGTTAAAAGAGATATTGATTATTACGCCGAAAACAATTATCATGGTTTTCCAGTTTTCTTAGCAGGGGGTAATCCAACATCGGCTCCAACAGATTATTTAGCAGAAATAATAAAATATGTTCGATCAAAATTAAGAAATGTTCCAAGGTTAAGCTGTTATGCTAAAGCTTTAGATATCTTAAGAAAATCTGATGAAGAACTAAAAGAATTAACAAAAGCAGGGCTAGACGTTGTCTATATGGGATTAGAAAGTGGTAGTAGCAAGATTTTACGATTAATGAGAAAAGGAACTAATGCAGAATCGATGATCAAAGCAGGGAAAAAAGTACTAAATGCTGGAATAAAATTGAGTTTATATGTGATTTTAGGATTAGGAGGAAAAAAATATTCAGAAGAACATGTAAAAGAAACAGCAAGGGTATTGTCTGAGATTAACCCAACGATATTTAGGTTTAGAACCTTGAATATCGTTCCTTTTTCGGAATTATGGGATGAATGGAAAAATGGGAATTTTGAATTATTAACTCCAGTCGAAACTTTAATTGAAGAGAGAGAAATTATTGCTAATTTAGGGGATAATGTGACATCTCAAATGTTTAATGATCATATGAGCAATTATATTGATATAGAAACCGATAGCATAAGGAATGATAAAGAAAATATAATTAAAGTACTAGATTCTTTAATAAACAATCCAAAAATTCAGAATTTACCTAGAAGAAATTTATCTCGTATGTGAATAATTCTCTTTCTTAAATATATTATTTCTTATTTCGATTTAAGATAAGCGTTTTATGATTCAAGTATTTTATCAATTATTTCACGATAATAACCATATTTTCCAATAGCATTTAAAGTATAGTCAACGATTCTGTAAATCTGAGAAAAACCTTCTAAGCTTTCTAAACTTTGTTTATTCTTGTCTAAGTTCAATTTCATATCTTCCAATTGTTTTACTAATTCCGACATTCTATTAAGGACATATCTTGAAAATCTAAGTAGTATAAATGAACTAGCACCATAAGTCATTTTTCCTTTTTCTGAAGTGTGGGCTATATAAATAATGTTGTATTTTAAAAGTTGATTTACCTCCTCTGAAATTTTTCCTGAAGATAACCCAGTAATTCTTTTTAAAGTCTCCTGAGTTAGATACTTTCTTGTGATAAAAAATCCTAAAATTCTAATGAACATTGGGTCCCGCATAGTAAAAAATGGCGAAGATATAATTTGATTTAAAATTTCATCCTCCTCTAAGTAGACTTCAGGATCATAATCGATTTCTAATACTTCTTCTTGTTCATTTACAGATTGTATTAAGGGTTTTGAAGCAATTTTATATTGATTTTCTTTAGTGGGATTATCAATCGTAGGAAAAATAACTATATATCGTTCCAAGCTCTCTAGTAATTCTTCTATTCGTTCTTCAAGACGTTTAGCTCCCTTCAATGAATTTTCCGCTAATTTCCTTAAAGACTCTCTTTTTTTTTTTAAAAAAAATTGTAATGAGCTTAGACTGTTTAATGCAAAATCAATTGCTTTTGTTGTAAGAAAATCAAGTTCACCGGAAAAAGAATATGTAAATGTATGTGTATGTGGAATACGAATTTTTTGGAAGTTTCCGGTACCAATCATAACTGATAAATATGTTGAAATGGTGCCCATTGAAAACCCTGTTAGTTCTTTTAACTCTTTTTGAGTTAGTTTTCCATGAATAAGCAAATAACAAGCAATCGCAGCCATTTTAGGATTGGATCTTTTAGTTTGTCCAATATCTAAAATAATTTCTACTAATTTATCTTCATAACTACGTAACTTTTCATCGAAAAGATGACTTTGTGATTCCCTTGTATCTTTTACAACTGACATTTCTTAAATATATATAGGTAGAAAGCTATTTAAATGTTTTCATGAAATTTGAAACTTGAGATTTTGAACTTCAAAGATAGTTCGGTATTCCAAACTATAAATAGGTAGATTTCTTTCTAAAACTTGGTTTCTTAATCGTCAAGCTTTATTAAACCCACTAAAGTGGGAGAAAATTAAGAAAAATAAAACATAATTAATTTAATTAAAGTAAAAATGTCAAGAATAGAAGAAGCTGTTTCAAATTTTAAGGGTAATTGCAATTGCTCCCAAGCTGTATTATGTTCTTTTAGTAATCAATTTGGACTAGACAAAGATAAAGGATTAAAAATTGCTACGGGTTTTGGAGGTGGAATGGGTGGTCTCGGTCGAACTTGTGGTGCGCTAACTGGTGCTTATATGGTTATTGGTTTAAAACATGGCATGGGGTTAAATGAGGATATTGAGGCTAAAGGAAAAACTGCTCAACTAGTAACAGAATTCACCAATCGATTTGAAAAAAAATATGGTTCTGTAATGTGTAGAGAATTGCTAGAGTGTGATATTAGCACTCCTGAAGGTAAGGAATTTTTTGCTCAGAATGACTTATTTGAAAAAAAATGCCTACCTTATGTTAAATTCACATTAGAGACATTAGAAGAATTATTATAAAAACAATAACTAATTAATGTTTTTTAAATTTCAATGATAAATTTTTTACTTTTTTTTCATTTTCTTTAGATATGATTCGAGTCGCGAGTATACAAATTGCTCCTATTTTTCTTGATGCTCAAAAAACATGGAATAAGTTATCAGATAAGATTATGGAAGCCAAATCTAATGATGTTGATCTGATCACATGGGGAGAAACTTTAATTCCCGGGTATCCACAATGGCTTTCCCCCTCAGGAGGCGCTCGATTTAATGATCCACAACAGAAGAAAGCTTACGCAAAATATTGGCAAGAAGCTATAAAATTGGATAATAGCAAAATTATTATAGAAATGAAAGTATTAGCCAAAAAACTAAATATAATGTTTATGGGGGGAATCGCTGAAAAATTTGGAGGTTCAATATATTGCACTCTCTTGTCTATTGGGCCAAATGGGGATATACTAGGTCGTCATCGTAAAATTAAACCAACCTATGAGGAAAGATTAGTTTGGGCTGATGGTGATAAATTAGGTCTAAAAACTTATCCTCTAAAAGATATTAAAGTGGGGGGTTTGAATTGTTGGGAAAATTGGCTTCCTTTAGCTCGTGCCGCTTTACACAATCAAGAGGAAATCCTTCATATTGCAGTATGGCCTGGTAGTTTAAGAACAACTCAAGATATAACACGTTTTATTGCACTTGAAGGGCGATTGTGGGTCGTATCAACTTCAGGACTAATAAGGCCCTCTGACTTTTCACATTTGGATGAATCAGAATTCCCTATGAAGAACATAATGGAAAATCATACTGTGAGTTGGCAAAATGGTGGTTCAATGATTGTTGATCCAACAGGAAAGGTTGTTGCTGGACCATTAGTAGACGAAGAGGGAATTTTGTATGCTGACATAGATCCATTAATAGCAATTCAGGAACGTCAGAACTTAGATATTAGTGGTCATTATTCACGGTTTGACATTTTCAATAACTTCTAGTTTAAACTTAAA
>JABAHP010000593.1_pt1 | contig 41383 bp, 24 predicted proteins | sample 7062081 | NCBI WGS metagenome assembly JABAHP01 (sample SAMN14534357, study PRJNA622989) | marine sediment metagenome | biome: marine biome [ENVO:00000428]; feature: marine pelagic biome [ENVO:01000023]; material: deep marine sediment [ENVO:00002113] | place: India: Gulf of Kutch | collected...
TGAATTTGTAGTGCGCTCATGACATTTGTAGAGGAAGCATTACAGATGTAGAGCACCGCAAGGCAAATGATTAATGATAAATGATTATTTATTTTTGACTGTATCTTCATACTGGGTAAGAAGTTATCTATAGAACGAAATCCTAAACTCTAAATCCTAAATTCCAAAACAAATCCAAATTACCTAAATTACAATGTTCAAAACACTGGCAATTCTGCCAGAAAATGGTTTTTAGCCGGCGAAAATGGTGTTTTATTGGTCATTTATGCTCCAAAATGTTCAAAAGTTTGTCATTTTTGATACAAAATATCACTTTTTGTGTATCTGCTGATACTAAGACTTGGGCGGCTTGCCCGATTCGTGCGGATCTCCGCTATCTGCCACTTCTATGGCAGTATTTAATATACCAAACGGCCGATATAAGTTCAATAAAAATATAACATTTTTATATTAAAATTAACCACTGATTTACGCAGATTTCCACTGATTCAAAACCGCGGAATTCTCATAATGAGGAGAGATATTTTTCTTGAAATTAGGTCAAAATATGATATACTATTTTTATGTGTTTTTTCTGATGTCCAGGAGGTGGATGGTTAAAAAGCATATCTTCAACCCTGCCCCTGCATTGACGTAAGGCTTTACAATGTACAAACATGAAAAAGCAATTCTTTCAAGAGGTCACAACATGAGTAACGCAACAAATCAAAAAGGAACAAATTCTGTTTTTTATACCGCACTGGGCATTCTACTTGCCCTCAACACAATTTGCAGTTCAGCCATTGCACTTCCACCGTATCAAATCATAAAGGTCACCGACAATAGCTACGATGATTCTAATCCTCGAATCTCGGGTAATAATATTGTCTGGAAGGGCTCTGATGGCAACGACACAGAGATCTTCTTCTGGGACGGCAGTTCGATCATTCAACTCACCCATAACAGCTACGATGATTATTATCCTCAGATCTCGGGCAATAACCTGGTCTGGGAGGGCTATGACGGAAGCGACGAAGAAATCTTTTTCTGGGACGGCAGTTCTATCACGCAGGTCACCGATAACAATTCCGTGGATCAGAAGCCTCAAATCTCGGGCAAAAACGTGGTCTGGAGAGGCTCAGACGGCAGTAACGAGGAAGTCTTCTTCTGGGACGGTGGTTCTATTATTCAAGTCAGTGATGATAACTTTTCTTACGATGATCCTCAGATTTCAGGCAACAACATAGTATGGACGGACGGCTGTCATTGTGTCTATTTCTGGGATGGCACCGCTACAAAACAAATTGTAGATACCGGTGGTTATTGTTGCCATAACCCTCAGATATCAGGTAACAAAGTGGTCTTTGAATGCTATTATGAGATTCTCTTTTGGGATGGAACAGAGCTCACACAGCTCACGAACAACAGCTACTATGATATTGAACCTCAAATCTCGAGCAATAACGTGGTCTGGTTGGGCTCGGACGGCAGCGATTTTGAGATCTCTCTCTGGGATGGTAGTTCAATCACACAGATCACCGACAACAGCTACCCTGACGTATATCCTCAAATCTCGGGTAATAACGTAGTCTGGTATGGCTCGGACGGTAATGATTATGAGATCTTCCTCTGGGACGGCAGTTCAATAACACAGATCACCGATAACAGCTACGATGATCTCTACCCCCAGATATCGGGTTATAACATAGTCTGGTACGGCAACGACAATGGCGACGGAGAGATCTTTTTCGCATATTTAACTAACGTGATTGAGGGCAGGAAATTTCACGATAAAAACGGAAATTATATTCAGGATTTAGATGAACAGGGATTAGGCGGCTGGAAAATCTACGCGGATCTAAATAAAAACGGTCAATTTGATTTCAACGAACCCAACGCTATTACGGACAGCTATGGAAACTATGAGTTGACGCTTCCCAGAACAGATTCTTTATTTGTGGTAGCTGAAGAGCAGAAAAACTGCTGGGAGCAAACGGTGCCGGGAGGTGCTGGAACACACACGGTCAGGATCGTGCAGGGAGAAGTGAGTAAAAATATTAATTTCGGTAATGCAAGGCCTACTGAAATCTATCCTTCTGCCTGGGTCCAGGAAGAGCAGGACAAATTACTCCCCGCTGATGGCGCTACCAACGACTTTTTTGGCCGTTCGGTTTCTATCAGCGGCGATTACGCCATAGTGGGGGCTGATGCCGATGACGACAATGGAAGTGGTTCCGGCTCGGCATATATATTCCATCATGACTGTTTAGCAGGCTGGATAGAACAGGATAAACTTACTCCCGCCGATGGTGCTGCCGGCGACTTGTTTGGCTGTTCGGTTTCTATCAGTGGCGATTATGCCATCGTCGGAGCTTATGCCGACGACGACAAGGGAACTAGTTCCGGCTCAGCCTACATATTCAAGCGCGATGGCGAAACGTGGAGCGAACAGACCAAACTGCTTGCATCAGATGGCGCTGCCTATGATATATTTGGCATCTCGGTTTCCATCAGTGGCAATTTCGCCATTGTCGGTGCTTATCAGGATGACGACAATGGTAGCCTATCCGGCTCAGCGTACATTTTTACCACCAATGATGTTGACCCCAACAAGTGGGACCAGGTCACTAAGCTCACCGCCTCCGATGCTGCTGCCAGCGACAGGTTTGGCTGGTCGGTTTGCATCAGTGGCGATTACTCCATCGTAGGGGCTCTTGGCGATGACGACAATGGAAGCAGTTCCGGCTCAGCGTACATATTCAAGCACGATGGCGAAACGTGGAGCGAGCATGTCAAACTGATCGCCGCTGATGGTGCTGCCGACGACTGGTTTGGCCGTTCGGTCTCTATCAGTGGTGATTACGCTATCGTAGGGGCTAATGGAGATGACGACAACGGAAGCTATTCCGGCTCGGCGTATATATTCGAGCGAGACGGTACAGGCTGGAGCGAACAGGCCAAACTGACGGCCTCGGATGGTGCTACATACGACTACTTTGGCTATTCGGTTTCAATCAGCGGCTCTTATGCCATCGCCGGGGCCAATAGCGAAGATGGTTCACATTTCGGCTCATCGTATATATTCAAACGCAGCGATGACATCACTAATCCGAACTGGTATGAACACGCCAAACTGACCGCCTCAGATGGCGCTACCGGCGACGACTTTGGCTATTCGGTCTCAATCAGCAGCTCTTACGCCATCGTCGGGGCTTATGGCGATGACGACAATGGTAGCCTATCCGGCTCAGTATATATGTTCGGCAAGGTTTTATGCCCTTCGATGGATGTCACTGGTGACTGCTTTGTCAATTTCTTTGATTTCGCACCTTTAGCAGACCAGTGGCTACAGAGTGTACAATAGTATGATTACTGAATGATCGGCAAAAACCTTTAATTTCAGGAGTGTAAAACATGAGCAACACAACAAATCAAAAAGATGGTAAATTCGTTATACGAATCGCAATAGGTACTCTTTTCTTTTTTATCCTGATTTGCAGTACGGTGTTAGCCGAGCCAAGTTATTTGCCTGCAATAACGAAGATTACCGACAACGATTACGAAGATACCATGCCTCAAGTCTGGGGCAATAACGTGGCCTGGTCGGGGCGTTATGAAGGCGGCGACTTCGAGATACTGTTCTGGAACGGCAGTACAACGATACCGGTTAGCAACTATGGCGGCAATGATACGAATCCCCGAATATGGGGTAATAACGTTGTCTGGCAGCTCTCTGACGTTACCGACTACGAAGTCTACTTCTGGGATGGAAGCACGACCACAAAAATCACCAATAATGACTATCACGACGGTAATCCTCAGGTCTGGGGCAATACTGTGGTCTGGCAGGGCTCTGACGGTAACGATAACGAGATCTACTTATGGGACGGCAATTCGACAACAAAGATTACCAATAACAGCTACGATGATATATTACCGCAGATATGCGGTAATAACGTGGTCTGGCAGGGCTCAGACGGCAGCGATTATGAGATATTCTTCTGGGACGGGACGACGACAACACGTATTACCTACAACAGCTATGATGATAAAGAGCCTAAAATCTCGGGCAATAACGTGGTATGGTATGGCAAACCCGGTGGTATTGACGGTGCAATATTCTTCTGGGATGGTACGGATATAACACAAATTACCCACGGAACCGATGATAAATATCCTGAGATCTCGGGCAATAACGTAACCTGGCAGGGCTCGGACGGCAATGATTTTGAAATATACTTCTGGGACGGTACGGCTATCACAAAGGTTACCAATAACGACGATTGGGATCTTCGTCCTCGTATCTCTGGTAATAACGTAGTCTGGGTAGGTGAACCCAACGATTATTATAAAATCTTCTTCTGGGACGGCATTACGACCACACAGATCAGCGACAACTGCTCCAGCAACGTATACCATCGAATCTCCGGTAATAATGTTGTCTGGAGAGGGGCCACTATCTATGATGATTATGAAATTTTCTTCTCTCACATGATTCCCTTATGCCATATACGCGGTGCAAAATGGCATGATAACAACGGAAATTATGTTCAGGATTTAGACGAACAGGGATTAGACGGCTGGAGAATCTACGCGGATCTCAACGAGAACGGCCAAATCGATGCCAACGAACCCAATACACTAACGGATATCAACGGCCAGTATCAACTGGCCGTAGCGACAGACAATCGAACGGTTCTAATCACCGAAGAGCAACAAAGCTGCTGGCGGCAGACGTACCCGGGCGGTTCAGGGGCACACAAGTTTAGTTTCAAACCTGGAGAAATCATAGAGAAAATCGACTTCGGCAATGCCAGGCCTACTGAAACTGGCCCATCTGTGTGGCATCAGGACGAGCAGGAAAAGCTGACCTCCCTGGATAATACCGGCTACGACTGGTTCGGTTATTCGGTTTCCATCAGCGGCGATTACGCCATTATGGGGGCTTCCCGGAATGATACAGGCTCAGCTTATATATTCGCAAATGATGAGGTGACCTGCGGCCAATGGAGCCAGTCTGCCAAGCTGAATGCTTCCGACGGAGCTGCCGGTGACTTTTTTGGGGAATCCGTAAGCATCAGCGTAGATTACGCGATCGTTGGCGCCCCGTATGACGACGACAACGGAAACAATTCGGGCTCGGCATATATATTCCATCGCAATGAAGGCGGCCCGGACAACTGGGGCCAGCAGGCAAAGCTGACAGCTTCAGATGCGGCCGAACTTGACTACTTCGGTAAACCTGTTTGCGTCAGTGGTGATTACGCGGTCGTGGGTGCTCCCTTAGACGATGACAATGGTGCTAACTCCGGTTCCGTATATATATTTTATCGCAACGAAGGGGGCGCGGACAAGTGGGGACAGCAGGCCAAGCTGACTGCCTCGGATGCTGCAGCAGGTGACGGCTTCGGTTCTTCTGTTTGCCTCAGCTGTGATCACGTTATAGTTGGCGCATGGAACAATAATAACGGTCAAGGCGCAGCATACATATTCCATCGGACCGAAGGGGGCGCGGACAACTGGGGACAGCAAACCAAACTGACAGCTTCCGATGCTGCCGCCAATGACAGACTTGGTTCTTCGGTTTCCATCAGCAGCGATTATGCGGTTGTGAGCGCCAACTACGATGACGATAATGGGGAGAACTCCGGTTCAGTTTACATATTTTATCGCGACAAGGTAAAGCCGGCCAACTGGAGCCAGCGGGCGAAACTGACAGCTTCTGACGGGGCTGAATTTGACTACTTCGGCAGATCGGTTTCAATCAGCGGAGATACGATACTTGTCGGGGCTTCTGCAGATGATGACAACGGAGCAAATTCCGGCTCGGTGTATGTATTTCATCGCGATGAAGGCGGACCGGACAACTGGGGACAGACGGCCAAGTTAACAGCATCGGACGGCGCTGCGAGCGACAGCTTTGGCGGATCCGTCAGTATCGGCAATACTTATGCTATTGTCGGTGCCCATGGTGATGATGACAACGGAATCAGTTCCGGTACGGCGTATATGTTCGGTAAGGTTTTATGCCCTTCGATGGATGTCACGGGTGACTGCCTTGTCAATTTTTACGATATCGCGGCTGTGGCGAACCAGTGGCTGCAGGGTCCTGAATAACTGCAATATCACATGCTGATTAACATAAAATACTCGTAGTGAGTGTTTCGGGCTTGCGGTCAGAGGAACTAACGCCAATTGCAATTAAATGTTGAGCCTTACATAAACGGTAGTAAGTCATCCCCAAAGCCCTCGGCTTTATAGGTACCGCACAAAGCAAATGATCAAGGATAAGTGATAAGTGATTATTGTTAACGAGGCCGGGACGGCCGGCGTTTTTATATCTGATTAAGATTGTTGATGATTGATTATTTGAAGGAACGTGAGTACCGGAGTGAATAAAGACAATGCGAACCGGAGGTAGAAATGCAGATCAAAAATGTAGAATTTAGAAGATAGAATTTTGAAGACCGCAGTGTATATGCGTTAATTTGGAGGATTGATTCAATTCGGGGCCAGATTTCTCGACTTCGCCTCCATGCTTTCTGACGAAAGCACGGAGGCTTCGCTCGAAGTGACGGGGGGTGTGGAATGGCGTTTAACGTAGCATTTCTACCTGAGGCCGCGATTCGCATCGTACAGTGTAACGTAGGCCCTTTGGATTAGGGACGAGGGACGGGGGGTGAGGGGCGAGGGGAAAATAAAGTGAAAAGTGAGAAGGGAGAAGTGAAAAGGGCCGGAGTGAGTAAGGAAAATGCGAACTGCAGGTAGAAACGCGTAGAGAAGTTAGAATTGAGAATTTTGAATTACGAATTACGAAATAGAAAAGACAATGGTCAATTATTAATTACGAATTACCCTTCACTTCGGTTTAACTCAGTGTAAACTCTTTCGTTCAGGGTAAACTCATAAGCCTGAAGCAGTAAAAGACGTCTGGGTCACCTCACGAATTGATAAAGAAACGGGGCTGAAAAGGATTATTTACTTGGAAATATATTGATAATCTGTTATATTAGTTTTAGGCGTTTTTCGGCTGTCCGGGAGGAGGACAGCTAAAATTCTTTTCTTTTAGCACTTCTCCCTGAACAGCCGTAGCAGCTGGAGCCTGCATCAGGAGGATTATGAAAACAGGTAGCTTTTTCGGAGGACCAAAAATGCGGTTAGCAAATCCAAGAAATATTCTTGCAGCGTGCGTTTTCCTGTCAGTTATCGTGTGTCCTGCGGCAGGGGGGATTATCTATGTCAATGATGATGCCAACGGAGCTAATGACGGCACTTCCTGGACGGATGCCTACACAGACCTGCAACCGGCCTTGTTAACATCATCTTCCGGCGATCAGATATGGGTGGCGGCCGGGACATATACACCAGATCCGTGCGGTTTAGCCGAGCCCCGTGAAGCGAGCTTCCAGATGAACAACGGGGTGGGAATCTATGGCGGCTTTGCCGGAGACGAGGACCCAAATGTCTTTGATCTGGCAGACAGGGACTTTACCTCCAATGAAACCATCCTCAGCGGCGATATTGGCATACCGGATGTCAACACCGATAACTGCTACTGTGTTATCTATAACCGGCAAGGGACTATTCTGGACAGCAACGCCGTCCTTGACGGCTTTACCATCACCGGCAGCAACGCTGATAGCGGAGCGCTTGTTTTTGGCGGTGGAATGTTAAACGAAGGAGCGTCCGACTACACCTGCTCGCCTACAGTAACCAATTGCATCTTCCGCGACAATCTCTCGCAATACGGCGGGGGGATGGTCAATTCCAATTATAGCAGCCCGACGGTGACCAACTGCACCTTTAGCGGCAACATCTCGACATACTCCTACAACGGCGGCGGGATGATCAACGCCGATGATAGCAATGCGACGGTGACCAACTGCACCTTCCGTGACAATCTCGCGGTAATCGGCGGGGGGATGGGAAACATCAACTGCAGCCCTACGGTGACCAACTGCACCTTCCATGACAATCACGCGTCAGCCGGCGGGGGGATGAGCAACCGTTACAACAGCAGTCCGACGGTGACCGACTGCACCTTCAGCGGTAATGATGCTTCGGAGAACGGGGGCGGGATGTACAACGAGGAAGACTGCAGCCCGACGGTGACCGACTGCACCTTCAGCGGCAATGAGGCTTCGGATAGAGGAGGGGGGATGTACAACTTCACAAACAGCAATCCGACGCTGAGCAACTGCATCTTCATCGGCAACTCGTCAACGGGCACAAACTACTACAATGGTGGCGGCGGAATATTCAACGACCTTTATAGCAGCCTGACGGTAACAAACTGCACATTCAGCGGCAACTGGTCCAACAACCGCGCCGGCGGGATGTACAACACCTCCAGCAGCCCGACATTGACCAACTGCACATTCAGCAGCAACACGGCCAGATTATACGGCGGCGGGATATACAACGATAATAGTCTGCCGAAGGTGACGAACTGTATCTTCAACCATAACGAAGCTGAACAAGCATCAGGTGGCGGGATTGCAAACTATAGGGGCAGCAACTCCACAGTAACGAACTGCACGTTCAGAGGCAACTCGGCCAGCGCCGGCGGTGGAATAAGGAACTGGGATAGCAGCCCAACCGTGACCAATTGCATCCTATGGGGTAATGAGCCCGACGAGATTTCCAGCGCAGGTACAAGCGTATCAGTGGTTAGTTATAGTAATGTTCAGGGCGGCCATATCGGTACGGGTAATATCAACACCGATCCAAATTTTGTAGACGCAAACAATCCCGATCCCAATTTATGTAATTTACGGCTGAAGCTGGTTTCACCGTGTATCGATGCTGGCAATAGTACACCTTTAGTTGGTGTCAGTATTTCGCAGGACATGGATGGCTTGATGAGGTTTGTTGACATTGCCTCAGTACCCAATACCGGCATTGGGCTATTCGAGTTTGTTGATATGGGTGCATACGAATCAGCATGCAACTACACCCACGGCGACGTCAACTGTGACGGCGTTGTGGACTTCAAAGACGTGGCGATAATCTGCGCGAACTGGCTTGCCGGCACCGAGCCGGAATTGTAGCCATATACAATTTACAAAGAAAACACCGGGCCGTGAGGATTAATCCTGCGGCCTTATTTCATGGATTTTGCAGTGTTAATTTCGGATCTTTATAGTCACGTTGAGGGGAGATTTTTTCTTGACAAATAGTGGCAATCCGGTATGCTGTTTTCAGGCGTTTGTCGGCTGTCAAGGAGGAGGGCAGCTAATATGCTGTATTTTTAGCACTCCCCCTGAATTGCCGTAAGGCTCTATATTCTGCAATAAAGGAAACAGAACTTCAATTGAGAGGGTCAAAAATGCGAAAAGCAAATCTCAACATCATGGTGGCGATATGCGTGTTCTTAACGGGTCTTACGGGACCGACGGTGCATGGTAAATTAATAACGGTTGATGATGACGCACCGGCCAACTACAGTATAATCCAGGACGCGATCAACTTCGCTTCTGACGGCGACGAGATTGAGGTTCGGCCGGGGACCTACTACCAAACCGTCAATTTCAAGGGCAAGGCGGTCCGGCTTTACAGCAGAGATGGATCAGCCGATACTATCATCGACGCGACCGGACTGAACTCTTCGGTGGTAGACTGCAACAGCAGCGAGGATGCTAATACAATCCTGGAGGGCTTTACGATTACCGGCGGTAATGCTTTCAATGGAGGCGGCATGCATATCATTGGCAGCAGCCCGACTGTGACCAACTGCATCTTCACTTCAAACTCGGCCAGCCATTACGGCGGCGGTATGTACAACAACAACAGCAGCCCGACTGTGACCAACTGCAACTTCACTTCAAACTCGGCCAGCAACGGCGGCGGTATGTACAACAACAACAGCAGCCCGACTGTGACCAACTGCAACTTCAGCGGCAACCAGGCCATATCGCGCAACGGCGGCGGGATGCTAAATGATAACGGCAGTGATCCCAACGTGACCAGTTGTATCTTCATCAGCAACACGAGCACGGTTATCGGTGGCGGGATGTATAATTCCCACAGCAGCCCGACAGTGACAAACTGCACATTCACCGGCAACTCAGCCGAATCTGGCGGCGGGATGTACAACTATTGGGGCAATCCGAAAGTGAGAGATTGCTCCTTCAGCGGTAACACTGTCATCGAGGACGGCGGCGGGATATTCAACGGGGCTGTCAGCTATCCGCAACTGACCAACTGCACCTTCAGCAGCAATGATGCCAACAACTCCGGCGGCGGGATATACGTATATGGCGGCCAGATGAGTCTGACTAATTGCACCTTCAGCAACAACTCTGCCATGAACATGGGCGGCGGGATATATCGCTGGAATCATGCGTATCTGACCAACTGCGTCTTCCACAGTAATACGGCGAACGTCGGCGGTGGGATGTATAACTATGAAAACTACTTCTGCTCATTAACCAACTGTACATTTAGTGGCAACTCGGCCAGCAACGGTGGCGGAATGTTCAACGAGGGTAGCAACCCGACTGTGACCAACTGCACGTTCTACAGTAATTTTGCTTTAGACGGCGGCGGGATTTTCAATAACAACGGCAGTAATCCCACAGTGACAAACTGCATCCTTTGGGGCAATACGCCGGACCAGATCAACGATTGGGATTCTCCCGCCAGCACTACCACTGTCTCGTTCAGCGATGTACAGGGCGGCTGGCCGGGTGGAGTGGTAGTTATCGATTCCGATCCATTGTTTGTTGATGCGGCGGGAGGTGATTTGCGGCTGTCGTCGCCTGCGTCTCCCTGCGTGGATACCGGCTCAAATGGTGCCTCGGGCCTGCCTGCAACGGACCTTGCCGGCAATCCGCGGATTGTTGATGGCGACCGGAACGGTACGGCCATTGTGGATATGGGGGCGTATGAATATCATTCCTGGCAGATTCATAATATCACGCAGGACCTTTGGTATGAGACTATTCAGCTCGCCATCGACTCAGCAACCAAGGGGGACGAGATTGAGGTGTCGCCGGGGACCTATTATGAGGCCATTAATTTCAACGGCAAAGAAGTCAGGCTATACAGCAGCGGCGGGCCGGAAGTTACTACCATCGACGGCACCGGCAACTATCACGTCGTCCAGTGCGTCAGCGGCGAAGGCGCCAATACCATCTTAGAAGGCTTTACCATCACCAGCGGTAACGCCAATGGCACAGGTTCCGACGCCAGGGGCGGCGGGATGTACAACGAATACAGCAGCCCGACGGTGACTAACTGCATCTTCACCAATAATTCTGCCACGGGTGGCGGCGGGGTGTTCAACCTGAAGGCGGATACGAGGTTGATCGGATGCACCTTCTCGTTCAACAGCGCTACCAGCGAATCGGGCGGATTGCATAACCATGAATGCGATGCCATCGTGACAAACTGCACTTTTGTAGGGAATACAAGCGTATTTGGCGGTGCAATGAGCAATCCGTATAGCAGTCCGACAGTGTTCAACTGTACCTTCCTGGCTAATAAGGCTTCAGAAAAAGGCGGCGGGATGTACAATCGTTCAGGCAGTACGCCTATGGTTACCAACTGCACCTTTAACAGTAACTTAGCACAAACGTATGGCGGCGGGATGTACAACGATGATAGTCGGCCGATGGTGACCAACTGTACCTTTATCAAGAACGAATCTCAAGCATCAGGTGGCGGGATTGCAAACTATATCAACAGCCATTCCATCGTAACGAACTGCACGTTCAGCGGTAATGTGACCGTCGGCGGCGATGGCGGCGGAATTCGGAACTGGGACAGCAGCCCAATCATAAAGAACTGCATCCTATGGGGTAATGAGCACGATGAGATTTCCAGCGCAGGTACAAGCGTACCAGTGGTTAATTATAGTGATATTCAGGGCGGCCATATCGGCACCGGGAATATCAACACCGATCCAAATTTTGTAGATGCTAACAATCCCGATCCCAATTTAGTGAACTTGCGGCTGTTGCCGGATTCGGCATGCATCGACGCGGGAGACAGTACGGCAGTTCCGCTCGGGATTTCTCTGGATCCTGATGGGAATCAACGCGGATTGGATGACCCGGCAAGCCCCGATACTGGAATCAATGTCTTAGGTGTGACAGTCGATATGGGGGCGTACGAGTATCTGCCCTGCCCTATCGCCGGCGACATTAACTGTGACGGCGTGGTGGACTTCAAAGACGTGGCGATACTTTGCGCGAACTGGCTTGCAAGCACGGAGCAGGAAATGTAACCTTATACACTTGCCAAACATAACACAGGGCTGTTGAGGATAAAACTATAGTCTATTTGTCAACAATAATAAATGGACAAGCCTCACAATTGTATATTGCAAATAAGGCTTTATTTAGGATAGATTAAACTTAATCCGGGGAATCAGGATCAATCGTCTTTCTTGTATCTTTTGTGTTTCTTTGCAGCTAAGTGGTCGCTTTTCTTTTTGCTCGATTCGAAGAGGACAAATTCCGGCAGCTCTTTCAATTCCCGCAACTGGTCCCGCAGGAAGGCCGCACGCTCGAAGTCCAGTGCCTGTGTCGCCTTATTCACGGTGATGGTGTGGTAATGTAACCTTACAATGCCATGATGCACATTCGTTATTTTAAGTCTTCGATGATTTTAGTGATGGTATCGGAAAGTACGTTTATTTTGGTTTCGCATACATTGAAAATAGCCTCGGCATTCACGTCAAAATACTGGTGGGATATAATATCCCTCAGACCTTTCGCTTTTTTCCAGTCTATTTGAGAGTAATTTGAAAGCAACGAGGCATCGGTAATTTTGTCAAGTTTCTTTAAGGATTCTCCAATAGCGATCAACAGCATACAAATAGAATCCATTTTTTCTCGGCCGGCAGGTGAATCAGTAAAATCCGAAACGGTCTTTATCGGCTCAAATCTGTCGAGTATGGTCTGCGATGCCGTTCGTATCTGTCCAAGGACTTCGAGAACCAATTCCTTATCATACATAGATCGCTTCCTTATCGATCCTATTTTTAAGAAAAGCATTCATTGTTTCGCGATAACTTATAACATCAACATTTGCTTGCAGCGCCTCTTCCAAATCCTGTTTTATACCTATCATATTAAACAGGTCCTGTTTTTTCAGCTTTATAACAATATCAACATCACTGCCTGCCTGGCTTTCATGGCGTGCTGCAGAACCAAACAGGCCAAGCTGGATTATTCCATATTGTTCGGCGCATTTTTGCTTGAATGCTTTCAGTATTTTCAATATTTCCGTATGCGACATTTTTACATCTCCATTTTTCCGTCTTTTCTTGGGATAGCTCTATTTCGTGAATATTCTAACAAATTCTGTTTGGTTTGCACGACTTAATCCGGGGAATCGGGGGTCAATCGCCTTTTTTATATTTTTTGTGCTTCTTTGCGGCCAAATGGTCACTTTTCTTTTTGCTTGACTCGACGAGGACAAATTCCGGCAGCTCTTTTAATTCCCGTAACTGGTCCCGCAGGAAGGCCGCACGCTCGAAGTCCAGTGCCTGTGCGGCCTCGAGCATTTCCTGTTCAATCTGGCCGGCCAGCTCAACTTTTTCGTATTCACGGTCGCTGAACCGGACCGCCTGGCGTGCAATCTGCCTTGCTTTTATCTGCTGAGCAAGGCTTTTGCGGACTTCCTTTTTTATCGTTTCGGGCTTGATATTGTGTTCTTTATTGTATTGTAACTGGATTTTGCGGCGTCTGTTTGTTTCGTCAATAGCTTTTTGCATCGATTTGGTGACCGTATCGGCATATAAAAAGACCGTGGCGTTGATATTCCTGGCGGTTCTGCCGATTATTTGTATTAACGATGTCTGACTTCGCAGGAAACCTTCCTTGTCGGCATCAAGAATCGCTACGGCAGAGACTTCCGGCAAATCCAGACCTTCACGCAGCAGATTTACTCCCACCAGAACATCAAACTCGCCGTGGCGTAAATCCCTGAGAATCTCGATTCTTTCGAGGGTATTGATTTCGCTGTGCAGGTAACGGCATTTGAAGCCTTTTTTCTTTATAAAACCAGCCAGGTTTTCGGCCATCCTTTTCGTGAGGGTAGTAACGAGCGTTCGCTCTTTGGCCTTGACACGTTTGGCGATTTCATCGAGCAGATGCGGGACCTGATTTCCGGCCGGGTGTACGAAGATTTCAGGGTCTACCAGTCCGGTCGGCCTTATGATTTGCTCGACAACCTCATTATTGCTTTTTTCCATTTCAAACGGCGATGGCGTTGCAGAGACAAAAATGACTTTGGACCAGTTCTCCTGAAATTCCTCGAAGCGCAGGGGCCTGTTGTCCAGCGCGCTGGGTAATCTGAATCCGTGTTCGACCAGCACTTGTTTTCTGCTTCTATCGCCGGCCCACATCGCCCGCAGTTGCGGAATTGTGACGTGGGATTCGTCGATGAATAAAAGAAAGTTCTTCGGGAAATAGTCAATCAGCGTGTAAGGTCTTGCCCCGGCAGGGAGCCCGGAAAGGTGCCTGGCGTAATTTTCAATCCCGCTGCAGTAGCCTACTTCTTCTATCATCTCGATATCATACATGGTTCGAGCCTGCAGCCGCTGCGCTTCGAGGAGTTTGCCCTGCTGTTTTAGTTCCTGCAGTCGCTGTTTTAGCTCGGCCTTAATGCTCGCCACGGCAGAGTCGATTCTGTAGCCGGGCATGATGTAGTGCTGTGCCGGGTATATAAAGACCTGTTCCTCGTCGGCCAGGGTTTCTGCTGATATGGGATTTATGTAGCTGATTTTTTCTATTTGGTCGCCGAAGAATTCGATACGGATTGCAAAAGATTCGTAAGAGGGATAAAGTTCGACCACGTCGCCTCGGACCCTGAATGTTCCTCTTTGGAAGTCGAAATCATTTCTTGTGTATTGGATATCGGCCAGTCTGCCAAGCAGGTCGTTTCTCTCCATAGCCTCGCCCGTTCGTACCGCGACGACGGAAGCCTTATAGTCTTCGGGCGAGCCGAGGCCGAATATACTGGAGACGGAAGCGACGATAATCACATCATCTCTTGTTGACAGGCTTGTCGTGGTCGAAAGCCGGAGCCGGTCAAGGTCGGCATTCTTGGAGGCGTCCTTTTCTATGTATATGTCTCGCTGGGGGATATACGCTTCGGGCTGGTAGTAATCATAATAGCTGACAAAATACTCGACGGCGTTTTCGGGAAACAGCTCCTTGAATTCCTCATAAAGCTGGGCGGCCAGTGTCTTGTTGTGGGATATGACGAGTACCGGTAAATGAACCCGGGCTATGACGTTCGCCATTGTGAACGTTTTGCCGCTGCCTGTGACGCCCATAAGTGTCTGGAATTTGGTCCCCGTGCGCAGACCTTCTACGAGCCGGCTTATGGCATCCGGCTGGTCACCGGCGGGTTTATACTCGTTATTGAGCTGGAATTGTGTCATTTGTAGGTCTGTACTCCGGTTTTACGAAACATTGCAGTTTCCGAAATAATCTATTTTACGCTGAAAGTGGGAAAAACTCAAGAACAAGAAGTTCGCTATACCCTATATTGAGCAATTAACACCTTTTCAGAAATGGGGACTCCAGGGGAAAGCGCAAAAAATAACGCAATCCGAAGCCGGTCATGAGGTACAGTAGCTTAGCAATTTTCTATTGTTCTTGCGGAGGCGATTCATCCGATTCCGGTTGAGGTTTCGATTTTTTCTTCGTCTTTTTCTTAGTCTTTTTCTTTGATTTTTTCTTTGCCTTCGGTGGGGGCTGTTCCGGCTCAGATTCGGTTACTATCGGTTCCGTTTCGACTTGCTCGGGAAGCGTCGGCTCAGTTTCGACTTCTTCGGGAACCGCCGGCTCCGTTTCGGCTTGCTCGGGCACCGTCGGCTCAGGTTCAGCTTGCTCGGGCACCGTCGGCTCAGGTTCAGCTTGCTCGGGAAGCGTCGGCTCAGTTTCGACTTGTTCGGGAACTACCGGTTCAGTATCGACTTGCTCGAAAACCGCCGGCTCGGTATCGACTTCCTCGAAAGGTGAATAAACGTCCTCCAGGGCTGTATTATCAACTTTTTTTCGCAAGAGCGAATAGATTATGGTGTTTGCGGAGAAGTAGAAACTTATTATAAAAGACACTACCAATACGACAACGGCCAACACGAGCATATATATAACAACGGCGGCTAATTGTACCGACCAATTAGCGGCCGACAAGTCCGGCAGATCGACCAGGTTTTTGAAGGTTGGCACCGGCCAGATAGCAGCAAGTTTCTTATCATTGAGACCAAGCTGTAAAAACAGATGGGTACACCAGATCAGCAAAAAGGCAAAGAATCGAACGAATATATAACAAAGAGAACCATAAACGGCAGCTGTCACGGTATAAAAGCCCATCCGCCAGGGTCTTGCGTATACGTAGCAGAAAGAGCGGTTTATCGCGTCTAAACAATCCGAACCATCATACGCCACGGAGGGAAACATCAGGCTGAAACCTGCAACTGTTCCTATCGAAGCGACTGCTATAAAGGCGCCTGCAATCAAAGCCAAAAGCGTAAAGATGGCCACCATCAGATCTCCGGCCCATCGAATGTTTCCAATCAGTCCCAAAAGAGAGATGAACAGACCAATGATGATAATTATCACCATTGGTAACAAGGGCGATGTCACAAGACTCGTGAATTTATTTATGCTAAAACGCAGCGCCTCGGTCAGGCCTGGTTTTTCATCCTGTGCGAATTGAAGCGCAGAAATTCGGCAGATGGCTCCGCCGGCAATGGAAAACACCACAAGCTGTATCAAAAAGAATAAGATGCAGTAAAGCGAATGGTGTCTCACCGCCCATGTCACTGCTTTAAAAAAATCCCTCATATTTGCCATCACGCCGGGCAGGTCGAATGCAAAAAGGCGGTCTAATGCGTCATGATACTTTTTTGAACCAAAATGCCAAAGCGTGGAAAAGACACCTGTACGCACACCACTTTTTTCGGTACCTTTAATGAATGCATCGAACAGCTCCGGTCTGGTCATATATATATCCAGCTCTGTCTGCATTACTTTACCTCGTATACCTTTTTGAACTCTAACTGTGTTGCTAAAGTCCATAATCGAGCCCGCAAGGTATATGCCGGTCACCGCGCAAAAGGCAATAATCAATTTGCTCGGCTGTATGGCCATGCGGAAGGTTTGGAAAATTTTCAGAAAGAGAATGTTTTTAAGAATGTTTTTAAGCACATTAGAGGAATCTTTTTCGTCGCCCATCTTGTGTCCTTTCAAAAAGGCCTACTATCTTCCTGTTTTTAACCTCCATAAAGGAGGATTAAATATATAATTGTTAGCCGGCGATTTCAACAGATTTTTGGCTTTTATTTCTCTTTTACCGTTTATCATCGGGGCCATCCCGGTCGTTATCGGATAGCTCACCGGGCTCCTCTGACTGCGATATCTTATAGCCGGCGTCCAGCCAGAAACCCAGATCCACCAGCTTACATCGACGGGAGCAAAAGGGATAGAATTTTGTCTTTTCGGATTTCTCTTCAGTTTTTGATTTAATAGTTTTATGACAGATTGGACATTTTTGTTCCATATTGGAGTGTTAGTTTACCCTTTTCGCGAGCAAAATAAAATGTATTTTGTCTGCCGTTGCCAGGTATAAAATTGATGAGGCGAAGGTGAAAAAATAAGTTACTGAGTTTTATCCGGTGGGACGATTATTTGATTGAATAAGCCAAAGCTAACTGTAGATTCTGGAAGATTATTCCTTAATCGTCATCACTTCCATAATCCTGCAGTTCCGGGGCGGTCCCTTCCCGCTCTCTGACAAGGCCCTGCTCAAGCATTCGTGCGTATTCAATACAATATCTGGCCCAGGGCTGTGCCTCAAGCCTGGCTTTTGGGATTTGTTTGCCGGTGCCTTCGCAAATACCATAAGTTCCCTGCTCGATACGCTGCAAGGCATCGTCAGTTTCTCTTAAAAGTTTCCTCTCACTATCCATCAATCCCAAGGCAAATTCCTGCTCGTAATTATCGGTTCCGATATCGGCCATGTGGATAGGCATGCTTGACAGGTCACCGCTTGCATCCAGCCTGGATTTTTTAAGGGTCTCGTCTTCCATTTCGTTTACATTGGAGATAATCTCTCGTCGTTTTTGTAACAATAATTGCTTGAAATGCTCGATATTTGCGGCGCTCAAGCGGCTTTTCTTTGTCCGAGGTGAGCGGGTTTTTTTCTTCGTTGTCTTTTTGCGATTCTTTGCCACTTCTTACTTTACCTTTCTAACTGCTGCTATGCTTTTCTCAAGGTTTATAGAAACTATAATTATAACATATTAACATGTTCGTTGCATAATATTAATTTTATCCAAAATCTCAGCCAACTTTTTCAAAAAAATTTGGTTAAAACGGTCAAATCTCGCAGAAACAGTCGCCATAACCAGCCGTAACTGCTTATATTACAAGTAGATACGACATGGAGTGCCGCGGCCGTAACTACCCACTGCTGTCCGGTTTTCGGCTGATTTGGCTGCTATCTTTTGCAAATTTACCCAAAGGAATAAAGAATTTTTCCCGGTCAATCCTGCCAGTAAATCCCCTGACGCCAAATACTCTTTCGATCTGTTCGGCCGAAAACACATCTGCTGCGAAGCCGTAGTGGTAACTGCCATCGGCACCAAGTAGCAGTGTAACGTCCGCGTATTGGGCCCCCAGGTTGATATCGTGTGATACAGCTACGATTGTTTTGCTTTTTTCCTGCTGCATGGTTTTGAGCAAATCATATATGTCGACCTGATGTTTCAAATCCAGGAAGGCGGTAGGTTCATCCAGAAGTAAAATGGGAGTGTTTTGTGCAAGTGCCCGTGCAATAAAAACCCGCTGCCGCTCACCACCGCTCAATTCCGCCAGTGGTCGTGAACTGAACCGGGCCGTATCGGTCATTTCCAGTACTTCGTTGATAAACTTCCTGTCGGTCTGGCTCTCAAATCCAAATGTACCCAAATATGGTGTTCTTGCCATCGAGACGACCTGGGCCACCGTGAAATCGAATACAGGTATAAATTCCTGGCGAACGACGGCAATTTTTTGTGCAAGTTCTTTGACTGAATATTTTTCTATCGGGGTTGTGTTGATTTTTATGGAGCCGGCTTTGGCTGTAAGCAGCCCGCAAAGAAGATTCAGCAACGTCGTTTTACCTGCTCCGTTTGGACCGGCTATCGCCAGAAATGTGCCTGATGCCACCTCGAAGCTGATATTGTTCAATATCGCCTCCTGCGATCTGTAGCTGAAACTTAGATTTTTAACCTTTATAATGCTCATTTTAGCCAGCTTACTTTTTTGCTGTATTTTGCCAGCAGGAACAGAAAAAACGGCCCGCCGGCAATAGCCGTAATCACACCCACCGGCAGCTGCTCCTGGCCGAAAACCGTCCGGGCGAGCGTATCTGCGATAACCAAAAAAATGCCCCCGATTATCCCGCTGAGAGGCAGCAATTGACGATGGTCGGGCCCGAATATAAGCCGCACTCCATGAGGGATGATAAGACCTACAAAACCGACGAGTCCGCTTAAACTAACCGCAATAGCGGTTATAAAAGCCGCGAAACCGAAAGCAACGGCCCTTGTTCTTGTTGTATCAACGCCAAGGCCCTTTGCCTCCTCTTCACCGAGAGTAAGAACGTTTAGCCTGTTAGAGATGCAAAATAAGGCGAAAATTCCTGCGAGAATACAACCTGCACTAACACCAAGTACAGGCAGGCTTTTTTCCGTTATGTTGCCCATCAGCCAGTATATTGTCAAACGCAGTTGATCGCTTTTTGCGATTGACGTTAAGAACATAATGACCGCAGAAAAGAAGGCATTAATTACCACGCCGGCCAGCAGCAGGCTTGTCACCTGAGATTTACCCGTAAAACGTCCGATGAACCAGACCAGCCAAACTGTCCCAAGCGCCCCGGCAAATGCAAAAACCGCCATTGGTGAGCCACCCCAGAAACTCCAGGTGATACCGAATATAACCGCTGTAATGACTCCCAATCCCGCACCGCTTGATATTCCGAGGATATAAGGATCGGCCAGTGGATTTCGTAGAATCGCCTGCAATATGACGCCTGAGCAGGCCAGGGCTGCTCCCACCAGTACTGCTAAAATCACTCGCGGTAATCTAACACCGACAAAAATTTCATAATCAATGTTTTCTCCCGGCTTCTGGCCGGGACCAGCAAAGACTTTTTTCAGGGAAATATCCTGTGTTCCCATCACAGAACACAGGCACATTACCACGACCAGCGCTGCCAGGCAGATTACAACTCTAACCGCCAATTTCCCTGATGTCAGCATTTCAGCCATTGATTTATCTAACCTGTTGGGCGGCATTTTGTTTCTGTGCGAAAATATCCGGGTGTAAGCACCGGGCAATCAATTCTACGCCCTGACATAATCTTGGTCCTAATCTTGTGACTGTATCCGGCTCGACAACGTAAATTCTGTTGTTTTTGACAGCCGGCAGATGTTCCCATTTGCTCCAGAATTTCTCTGCGGCCTTTTGCTGTTCGGCTATACTGCTTTTTCCCATCGCCGACTGGATTATTGTCTCAGCTCCACAGGCCAGAATCTCTTCGGTCCCTATGGATGGGTACTGTTGAAGAGTATTACCGATAGCATTTTCTCCACCGGCCAGTTCAATCAATTCGTTTATAAACGTATTTCTGCCGGCCACACGTAAAGGTTCGGCCTGTACTACCCACAAGACCCTGACTTTATTAACGGAATCAAGTTTCAATTGCAAATCATTTAGTTGATTGTTGATATTTTTTAACAATTGGTCGGCTTTGGCCTTGGAGTCTGTAGCGGTGCCGATTTCCTTAATCGCCGTTAAAAGCTCTTCAATCTTTTCTATCTTTAGAGTCAGAATCCGATAGCCCAGCCTTTTTAAGCTGTCTGCAACGGCTTTTTGCTGTTCGAACCACAATGTAACTACCAAATCCGGCTTAGCAGCTAAAATCGCTTCGGTGTTTGGCTGCCAGAAGGTGCCAATCTTTTTTTTATCAGCCGCCTTGAGGGGGAAGTCGCAGTCGTTGGATACCGCAACGATTTGTTCATCCAGCCCTAATGCGAAAAGAATTTCAGTAAGATTCGGGGCAAGTGAAACAATTCTTGCGGGTTTTCCCGGCAGGGGGGGAGCAGTGCGGTTTTGAGGTTTGGGAAAACCGAATATAATAAAGCCGGCACCAGCCAGGCACAGGATTATCGCCAGTAGCCACCATAACTTCTTCATTACGTTCTCTTAAACTGCTTTTGAAGGTCGTTTAACGAAAATTTTATCGTAGTTGGCCTGCCGTGAGGACAGCGGCTTGACCTCTCCACTAATTCTCTGTCAGCGAGCAGTTGCTCCATTTCGTTGTCACTTAGCTTTTGGCCGGCTTTGATTGCCGCCTTACATGCGGCCATATTCAGGACCTCATCGAGCAATCTTTCAGCGTCAAGGCTTACATCCTTGCGGCAGAGCAAATCGATTAAATCCTGAATAAATTCGAGCGGTGCCGCCTTCGCAAGCAGAGTAGGAAATGCCTGTATAGCCATTGTCTTCGGACCAAACGGGACAAGCTCGATACCCAGTTTTTCAATCAGCTCGGCGTTGGTTTCAATGGCATCGGCCTGGGAAGCGGTCACCTCGAAGCTTTCGGGTATCAACAGTTTCTGAGATTCGAGTTTGCTTTCCTGTAATCGCCGGCGTAAATTCTCGTATAAGATGCGTTCGTGAAGCGCATGTTGGTCTATAATGATGAAACCACTTTCGTTTTGCGCAACGATAAAACTGTCGTGTATTTGCAAAAATTTCCTTTCGACCTGCGGCCTGTCGTATCCGGTCTCTTGTATGCGGGATTCTGCTTTATGGCTTCGACCGCCCCTTTCATGTACAAATTGCTGCTGGTTTTGAACAGGTTTGTGCTTTTTGAAAAATTCGGCCATTGCGTCGGCAATTTTCTGGTTTCGATAACCTTCTTCAGGCGTTCGGTGTCTTTCCTTTAGGGGGCTCATTGCATCCGGCAGCTTTGCACTAATATCAAAATTTGTTCCCAATAGTGTTTCTCGCAGGCACCCGAGGATCTGTGAGTGGACCAGATTGGCATTAAAAAAACGCACCTCAATCTTGGTGGGATGTACATTCACATCCACGTCTTCGTAGGGTATTTGAATAAACAAAAAAATAACGGGGAACCTGTCCGGCGCCAGGCATCCTCGATAAGCCTCTTTAATTGCGTGGGAGATAAATTTGTCGCGGATAAACCGGCCGTTTAGAAACACATATTGAAATTTTTTATTTGTTCTCGAAATGCCGGGTTTACCCAGCAGCGCGAAAATATCCAGTCCTTTTTCATTGCTCTTTGTTTCTATGGAATTTTCGGCAATTTCTGATGAGAACAATTCAGTTATGCGCTCTCTAAGGCTTTGCCTGCCCGGCAGTCGATAAAGCTCTCTGCTGTTATGTATCAGCGTCAGATCCAAGTCGCAATTTGCCAGTGCGGTCCGAGTGAAGTGCTCGGTGATATGGCCCATTTCAGTGTTGGCGGTTTTAAGGAATTTGCGTCTGGCGGGTAATTTATAAAAAAGGTCTCTGACCTGGATTGTTGTACCGTAATCTGCACTGGCCGGGCTAACGCTTTCTTTATTTCCGCAATCAATCTCAATACTGTGAGCGCCGGCTTCGGCCTTCATTCTGCTCACGGCCCTGACCTGTGCCACCGCGGCGATACTTGCCAGCGCTTCTCCTCTGAATCCAAGCGTCGATATGCCGCGCAGGTCTTTACTGGTTTTTATTTTGCTTGTCGTATGCGGCTCAAATGCCGTGGCGAGATCTTCAGGACCCATTCCACAGCCATCATCGGCGACAGATATTAATTTGCGGCCCCCATCCTCGATAGTGACGGTTATTTTTGTCGCTCCTGCGTCGATGCTGTTTTCCACCAGCTCCTTGACCACGCTGGCAGGGCGTTCAATCACCTCGCCGGCGGCAATCATATTAACCATATTCTGGTCAAGGACGGTAATTTGACCCATCGGTTTCTCCCACCCCTATTTTAGTGTTTACATATAGCCTGCTGTTTCCTTCCGCTATATGCTAAATGCTCTATAATATCAGGCTCTGGCCGGTCATTTCTTCCGGTTGAGGCAGTTTCATCATATCCAGAAATGTAGGCCCTACATCGGCTAATCTACCATCTTCCCGCAGTTTTTTACCTTTGTATCGGTCATCGAAGATAATCAACGGTACGTCGCCAACGGTATGCGCGGTGTGGGGCTGGTTCTTTGCCTTGTCCCACATTCTCTCAAAGTTGCCGTGGTCGGCGGTGATTAGCGCCACGCCGCCCAGACTTTTGACTTTGTCCAGGACTCTGCCTACGCACTCGTCTACAGCCTCGGCCGCTTTTATAGCCGCTTCCAATACACCGGTATGGCCAACCATATCCGGGTTGGCGAAATTTACCACTACCACGTCATACTTTTTCGAGTCAAGCCTCTGGAGCACAACATCGGCGACCTCGTAGGCGCTCATTTCCGGCTTCAAGTCGTACGTTCGCACTCGCGGCGACGGCACTATCTGCCTGTCTTCGCCCTTGAAGGGCTTTTCAGTGTAATCGTTGTAAAAGAAGGTAACATGTGCATATTTTTCCGTCTCGGCACAGCGAAATTGTTTCAGTCCCAGAGAGCCCCAGTAGGCTCCGAGGATGTTTTTCATTTTCGGCGGTTTTGGATAAGCGACTCGTGCGGGAAGCGTTGCATCATATTCGGTCATGCAGACGTAGTGTAAATCCGGCCTGGTCGGTCTGACAAATTCTTTGAAGTCCGGTTCAATAAACGTACGCGTGATTTCACGGGGCCTGTCGCCGCGGAAGTTGAAGAAGATCACGCCGTCGCCGTCATCGATAGTGGCTACCGGCTGATTGTCGCTGTTGACGATACATGTCGGCTCGATGAATTCATCGGTCACATCTTTTTCATAACTATTGGCAATAGCTTCTGCTGCGCTGGCGGCCTTGTTTCCTTTTCCGGTCCTCAGACAATCGTATGCCTTTTGCACTCGTTCCCATCTGCTGTCGCGGTCCATCGCATAAAATCTTCCCATTACACTTGCGATTGTGCCCACTCCCATTTCCTGTGCTTTTTTTTCGATTTCAGCTATATAACCCGCTCCGCTGTTAGGAGGCGAGTCCCGGCCGTCAGTAAATGCGTGGATAAAGACATCCTTTATGTCGTTTCTTTTTGCCAGTTCGAGCAGGCCGTACAAGTGGTCCAGGAGCGAGTGTACACCGATGTCACTGCACAGGCCCATAAGGTGCATTTTGCTGTTATTGCTTTTGACGGATTTTGCCAGTTCCTGAAATACCTCGTTCTCGAAAAACGAACCGTCGCGAATAGCCATGCTGAGTCTGACTGATTCCTGTGGGACAATCCTGCCGGCCCCCATGTTTTGATGCCCGACCTCGCTGTTGCCCATCGTCCCTTCGGGCAGACCGACGTATTCTCCATAGGTATGGATGAGGCAGTTTGGATACTCGGCCATCAGCATGTCATCCACAGGGGTATTGGCACACCTGACGGCGTTATATTCATCTTCATCGGGATGAGGATTGTAACCCCAGCCGTCGCGAATAATCATTACAAACGGTTTATTCATCAGAACCGGTTTTTGTTTGGCCATAGAGGACCTTTCAAATACTAAGTATAAAAGTACACTAAACGCACTTTACCTTTGTAGTTAATAAGCCGATATAATATACAGGTGTGTTACAAATGTCAAACGTTGAATAATCGTTAGAAAATGAATTCTTTGCTTAGCTAAAAGGTTTTGACATAAAGGGTTACTGTGGTATAATTAGTACAAATGAAGGATTTCCCTGTCCGGTGTTTACAAACAGTGCCGATGGAATTGTCCTGATATTGTGAAAGGGGATTTTATATGTCTTATCGCATGAAAATATATCTTGTTATATCTATATGCCTGACGGGCTTTTTGTTATTATTTTCCTCGGGGTGTGAGGAGCAGCAGCAGGTTAAAAAGGGGATCGATTTATATCTCGACGGCGTAATGCTCAGGGAACTCGGTGAGAATGAAATGGCGGTCGAAAAGCTCAACCAGGCCATCGAATTAAACGATAATCTTCCATCAGCTTATTCCATGCTCGGTGACATTTATCAGGAACAAAAGGATTATCAAAAAAGCGCTGCTTCCTACGAAAAGGCAACGGAACTGAATCCCGGGTCCTTCAAGGATTATTTCAATCTTGGCCGCGTTTACCAGTTGATGAAACAACTGGCGCTTGCGGTCAAGGCATACAGCAGGGCCTGCCAGCTCAAGCCCGATCATCTTGAAGCGCATGTCAATGCCGCCAATTGCTTTTATGAAATCGGGGACTACAACATGGCGGTGGTTGTAGCGAGCCGGGCCGAGAAGATTGATCCTAATTTAGGTGAAATTCAGATAATGCTTGGTGATATTTATGAATCCCAGAAAAAGTATGATCAGGCTATCGACTCATATAAGCGCGCGCTGGAGATAGACAGTAAAAACGCCGAGGTGATGACTTCTCTGGCGATATTGTATCTTAACACTAATCGCAATGAACCGGCAAAAGAGCTGTTAGTGTCGGCGACACAAATACAGCCTGATAACGGCAGGGCCCACCAGTATCTTGGGTATTGTTATCTGCGGCTCGAAGAAGTAGACAAGGCGGTACAAAATTACGGCAGGGCGATTGAGATAAATGATAACGATTGGGAGGCGCATAGGGGGCTCGGGGTTGCTTATATGATGAGGGTGATTGATAAGACTAATGAAGATGAGCAGCTAAAGACGGAGCTAAAGGCCAGGGCCGTTAAGCACTGGCGCAGGTCTTTGGAACTCAATCCCAATCAGCCTAATCGCCAGAGGTTGCTCAAGTTTATAAAAATGTATTCGAATTAAAATCAATAGAGGACCGGCTCAAGATTAATTATGACAGAGATTAACAAAGAAGGAAGTGCCCGGCCGAGTTCCGGTCGGGCTTTTTTGTCACGGACAGAAAAGACACCCCGTTGCACTCCTTTTTGGCGGGGAATTACGGTACCGCCCTTAAAAGCCCATATTATCTTCTGGTCTTTATTAGTGCTTGGCTTTGCGCTGGATTTGTGGACTAAGAAGGCGGTATTCGATTTTTTAGAGCATCAGCCGAATAACAGATATTCGATTATAAATGGTTTCCTGCAGTTGGTGATGATGGAAAACATAGGCGCAGCTTTCGGAATAGCCTCCGGTCAGCGTTACCTGTTAGCAGCTTTTTCAATCGTTGCTCTGATTGTAATCTTCGGGATTTTCCTGTATAGCCCAACTGAACGAAAACTAATACACGTGGCTCTTGGTCTTTTTGCCGCGGGTGTTTGTGGAAATCTCTATGATAGATTGTTTAATAACCGCGGTGCGGTGCGCGATTTCATCGATGTTGTATACTGGCCGGGCAAACACTGGCCGGCGTTTAATGTCGCCGACAGTTTGCTTTGTATCGGGGTGGGATTGATGATTATTGCATGTATTTTTACTGACAAGTCTCCTCCAGAACATGTTCAGCAACAAAAATAGGGGTGTTGGATGCCGTCCCTAATGCGATTGCATCGGAGGGACGAGAGTCGATTTCTATAGTTCGCCCGTTCATGCTCAGGTATATCTTTGCGTAAAATATATGATTTCGCAGGTCGTGTATAACTATCTTTTCTATTTTAGCGCCGAGGCTCTCGATTACGCCTCCCAATAAATCGTGGGTCATCGGGCGGGACGGCTTGATGCCTTTTAGCCGGCGGTCGATTGCAAAAATCTCCACTATCCCGATAACGATGGGGAAGCTGCGTTCCCCGTTACGCTCTTTCAGGACAATAATCTGCTGGTCAGAAGTCTCATTAATGATTATACGCGACAGTTCCATTTCGACATCCATTATGACACCACCTTTTATAAATTAACTCTCCAGTTCCGCCAGGTGTTTTTCAACAACATCCAACTGCCCTGACAGCTCGGCTAACTTTTCTCTTGCCTTTTCGACCACTTCCGGCTTTGCCTTGTTAACAAAATCCTTATTGGCCAGCTTGGCCTCCGTCGCCTTTTTGGCTTTTTCAACCTGTTGTTTCTTTTTCTGCAGCCGCTTACGTTCGGCTTCGACATCAATAACATCGTGGACATAAACCTGCATGTCCTCGTGGATAGCGGCCGCTGCATTCTTCGGTTTTGTAATATCAATTGCTATCTCAGTTTCAGCAAGACCGGCAAGCTGAATAATCAATTCTTTGTTTTCGTTTAAGTCTTTAGCGACGCTTTCAGCGCCGGGTGCGGACACATTTACAGAAACTTTTAATTTGCGAGAGGGAGGTATATTATATTCATTTCTTATATTACGTACGTCGCGAATAACACGTTGAACGTTCGTTATTGATACATCCTCCTTATTATACTCTTCATCCACAAAATCTAACTGTTCCGGCCACTGGGCAATTGCAAGGGCGTCAGATTCATTGATTTCTATAAGACCCTGAAGTTTCCTGACCGGTACAACTTCATTTAGTTTTTGGAATATTCCTTCAGTAATAAAGGGTATAAACGGATGCAGCAGACGCAAAACCTGGTCCAGCACAAAAGCAAGAACGTTTTGAGCTATCGGCTTTTGCTGCTCATCCTGCATCCTCGGTTTTGCCCACTCCAGATACCAATCGCAGAACTCGTTCCAGAAAAACCTGGCAGAAAGCCCGATAGGCTCGTGGAATTTATAATTGCCCAATGATTTCGTGACTTCTTCAATTGTGTAATTCAGCCGGGATAGAATCCATCTATCCGTGATTGTCATCCTGTCCTTGTCGAATTTATCCGGGTCAATTCCTTCGAGATTCATCAGGGCAAAGCGCGAGGCGTTCCAGAGTTTGTTACAGAAATTTCGGCCGGAATCAAATTTCGGTGAAGTATTTTCCTGGCGTCCATCGGGCAGTTTCATTTTCTGTACCGGCATCCGAACATCCTGCGTATCCGTGGTCATACTGGCCAGCGTGAATCGCATAGCATCGGCGCCGTGGCTGTTAATAGCTACCAGCGGGTCGATTCCATTGCCAAGGCTCTTGGACATCTTGCGTCCTTCGCCGTCCTGTATCATCGCGTGAATATACACGTCACTAAAGGGAATATCGCCGACACAATACTGGCCCATCATCACCATACGCGAAACCCATAGCGTAATGATTTCACGGGCTGTACATAGTACATTACCGGGATAGAATGTCTTTAATTCCGGCGTATCATCCGGCCAGCCCATCGTACTAAACGGCCACAACGCCGAACTAAACCACGTATCCAAAACATCCTCTTCTCTTTCCCACCCAATGGATTCCATCTTATGTTCTAAGCCTTCGTCACGGATGCATCTGTACACGCGAATCCACCCGTCTTTGCTTGGGTGCGGTACCTGAAAGTTTGCCCACTCTTCAGTGGCTATAATCCCTGTTCCCTCCTGGTTCTGCAGTGAGCGACAAACCTTCTCCCATACTTCCTCACCTAAGTCTTCTAAACCCAGTGGACCTTCAAGTTCCCCTTCACCCGGAATCTTGAAATCTTTCATCCAAACTGGGATTCTGTGTCCCCACCAGAGCTGCCTGCTGATTGGCCAGTCTCGAAGGTTTTCCAGCCAGGCTTGATACGTCTTTGCATAGCGCTCTGGGATAAAACGCAGCCGGCCGTTAAGCAACGGTTTCAGGGCCAGACCCGCCAGAGAATTTACCGGCACATCGGTGCCCTCTATCAGGCCCTGACTGAATTTATCAGAAAGGTGATAGATGGGCTTTTTAACGGCAATATACCACTGGTCGGAAAGATACGGCTCGATGGGAACGTGACTTCGGTAGCTGTGCCCTACCTCATGGACATATTCGCGAACATCCTCAAGAAGGTCTTCCTGGCGGAACCATTCCACGATGGCTTCACGGGCCTCGAATCGATCCATACCGAGCAAAGATTGTGCTTCAGGGGCGGTTGCATCTTCCCAGCCGTATTTATCGCTGATTGAGCCGTCCGGCGCCATCACGTTTACTATGTCCAGATCGTGCCGCTGGCCAATTTCCCAGTCATCGGGGTCGTGGGCGGGAGTAACTTTCAAAAAGCCAGTAGAAAACTTCGCCTTTTCATCCTCACTTTCAGGATTAGGCAAAACAACATGCTCATCCGCAATGATAGGGATGATGCGGCCTACGATTGGAAGCCGCACTTTTTTACCGAGCAAAGCGCCGGCCCTCGGATCGGTGGGATTCATCGCGACGGCCGTATCGCCAAGCATTGTCTCCGGTCGAGTAGTGGCAACAGTGACGTGTTCGATTCGTTTTCCGTCAATTTCAACCGATTCGACAAGCGGATAACGCAGGTACCAGAAATGGCCTTTCACTGTCTCGTGTTCGACCTCATCATCGGCCAGCACCGTTTGCGTGGCCGGGTCCCAGTTAACCAGCCTTTTGCCTCGATAAATCAGCCCGTCCTTAAAGAGCTTGAAAAACGCGGCACGGACGGCTTTAGCACAAACCTGGTCCATCGTAAACCGGGTCCGGTCCCAATCGCATGAACAGCCCATTGCCCGCAGTTGTTCGATAATCCTGGCTTCGTATTCGTCTTTCCATGCCTGCACTCGGCCGACAAATTCCTCACGCTCAAAATCCGTTCTTCGCTTGCCTTCCTCAGATAGAATTCGCTTCTCAACGACAGTTTGTGTGGCGATGCCTGCATGGTCGGTCCCCGGCATCCATAATGTGCTGTAATTCTGCATCCGCCGAAATCGAATTAAAACGTCCTGCAGCGTGTTATTGAGTGCATGGCCGAGATGCAGGGGGGCCGTAACGTTAGGCGGTGGAATCACGATTGTATACGGCTTTTGACCGCCTTTTCCGCCATCGGCTGATGCTTCGGCGTGAAAATACGGTTGCGAAAACCAGATTTCGTTCGCCAGTTTTTCTGTCGTTTTAGGTTCGTAAGCTTTTGAAAGTTGCTCAGCCATAACCTATCCAAATTTAGACAATTACTAATTCCGTCATAAATATATTTCGGAATTAATATTTTAGTAAAACCCGACAGGAATGTAAAGCAGACTATTTGCCGCTTGGAACCCAGCATGTAGTGTTTGGTATTTGCTTTCCGCTATTAATTAGTCGAGGTTCATTGTCATCAGGAACTCGGCGTTGGTGCGGCACTTGGCAAGCCTGTTCTTGAGCAGTTCTACCGCTTCAATCTGGTTCAATTCGCTAAGAACCCTTCTCAGCCGATATACAAGCTGAAGTTCCTTTGGATCGAGCAGCAATTCTTCTCTTCTGGTTCCGCTTCGGCTGATGTCAATAGCCGGCCATGTCCTTCTGTCTACGAGCCGCCTGTCGAGGTGCAGTTCCATATTTCCTGTTGCCTTAAATTCTTCGAAAATCACCTCGTCCATCTTCGAGCCGGTTTCAATTAGCGCGGTAGCGAAAATGCTCAACGAACCGCCTTCTTCCACATTTCTTGCCGCGCCGAAGAATTTCTTGGGCATCTGCATTGCGCTGGCATCGACGCCGCCGGTCAGGATTCTACCCGAATGCGGCACCTCGGAATTGTAAGCACGGGCAAGCCGGGTTATCGAGTCGAGTAAAATAACCACATGTTCGCCGTACTCGACGAGTCGCTTTGCCTTTTCGATTACGACTTCGGCCACCTGGCAATGCCGTGCGGCCGGTTCGTCGAAAGTCGAACTTATCACCTCAACGTCCTCGGCTGTTTTTCGCTGCATTTCCGTAACTTCTTCAGGCCGTTCGTCAATCAGCAGCACTATCAGTTTAACGTCGGGATGATTCGTGCTGATTGCGTTTGCCATTTTTTGCAATAGAATCGTCTTTCCGGTACGCGGTGAAGCAACGATCAATCCACGCTGACCTTTCCCCACGGGAGTCACCAGGTCGAATATTCGCATATTCAGCTCTTCCGATGAGGTTTCGAGGATAAAACGTTCATCAGGATGCAATGGGGTCAAATCGCTGAATACGACCTTTTCGGCAAGGTTGTCGGGGGGCTCAAAGTTAATCGCTTCAACGCGCAGAAGAGCAAAATACTTCTCCGATTCTTTCGGCGGCCTTATTTGGCCCGATACGATGTTCCCCGTTCGCAGGCCAAAACGCCTGATTTGAGATGGTGAGACATAGATATCGTCCGACGACGAAAGATAATTGTAATCCGGATTTCGCAAAAATCCATAGCCGTCCGGCAGAACTTCCAGCACACCTTCACCGTACATCAGGCCGTTTTGGCGGATTCGCTCTTTGAGAATTCTGAAAATCAAATCCTGCTTTTTAAGAGCGCTATATTCTGTGATGCCCTCTTTTTTTGCTACTTCATGAAGCTCGGCCACGGTCAGTTTTTGCAAATCCGTTAAATACAGGTTACCTTTTTTGATCCGCTCGTATTTAGCGTGTGTGGATTCTTCTTCGGTTTGAACCTCTTCTTCCTTAGATTCTTCCTTAACTTCTTCCTTGGTTTCTTCCTGAACTTCGACACCGGCGGTCTCTTCAACCGTAGCCGTTGCTGTCTCGGTTTGTTCCTCTACCTGTTCCATATCTTCAACAGGTTCCGGCTGTTCTGCTACAGCTTTCTTTTTTTTGGCGGTTTTGCGTTTTTTTGTTGTCTTCTTCTTAGTTTTTGCAGCCTCTTTAGCCATTATTGCTCCTTTTTCTTACAATATTCTGTGATTCCACCGTGAAATTATCCCGTGGGAATTCAGCAGGATTTGAGCTTTGAGTAGTAAAACAAAAAAAAATAAAATTTTTATATTAAGAACGCCTAACACTAATAAGAGTGTTCTACGATAAACCCCACTTCTCAATTATACAAGAGAAAATATCAGCAATTTGTTTGGCCAATGCCGAGAAACCAGAATTGTTGTCTATGGTATTATCGGTGATGGCAACCTTATTGTCCAGAGAAATTTGAAAATTTTCTCGAATTTCAACCTGATTTTCGTCAAAAAACCCCATNNAATGTAAGAGAAAATTTCAGTGACTTGTCTGGCTATTGCCGAGAAGTCAGAATTGTTTTCTATGGTATTATCGGCGAGGCTTGCCTTGTTGTCCAGAGAAATCTGAAAATTTTCTCGAATTTTTAGCTGATTTTCGTCAAAAATACCCTTTTTTTTTGCCCTTTTTATCCTCAATTCGCGTTTACAGTCGACAAAAATGATTTTATCGCATTTTTTGTCCCATCCTACTTCCGCCAATAAAGGTATATCCAACACGATGGCCTTGACGTGACTTTGGCCGTTATATTTCTCTATTAGTTCCTCTGCTCGTTCCAAAACAAAGGGATGAATTATCCTGTTAAGTGACGTAAGCTTATCGGTATCGACAAAAACGATGTCGGCTAACTTCTTTTTATCAATTTTTCCTAAAGAGCCTAAAATATCCTCACTAAAGATGCCAACAATTTTATCTTTAATATCTTCTTTGTCAAGTAAATTGTGGACTATCTTGTCTGCGTCAATTACCTTACAGCCCAGTTTGGCAAACTCAGCGGCGACGGTGCTTTTGCCGGAGCAGATACCGCCCAAAATGCCTATTATAGGTTTTTGTCCTGCCTTGCCCATAGTTGTTTAGTCTAACCGCTCTCCATGCGTAAGTCAAGTGGATTGATATTTTGACGTTCAGAAGGGGTATTCATATTGTTTCCCCGTGACAAGTCAACTAAAAATCTCTTGTAAAAACAAGTTTATTTTATTAAAATTATACTTGGTTAGGTTGCTGAGGTGGGTATAAGAAACCGCCATAATGTTGATATTTGCGATGAAAATATCCACTGCTGAATTTTAGCGAGGGTAGACAAATTTTTAAGAATGCGGTCCTTTTAAGTCTCCTTATTGTGCTGATAACCGCGGCGCCGGCACCGGCAGCTACTCGTTTGGTTTCAGGTGCGCATGTTCCAGATGAGATAATTGTGAAGTTCCGCCCAAATGTTTCGGACTCTATTGAGAGAGCCATGGCTGAAAGCACTACCGGCAGTAACCCGGGATTGCCTGATTCGCTGAAAGAGCTGAATCAAAAATACAGGATAAGAGATGCCCGGAAACTTTTCAAAAACTTCAGGAAACATAGAGAACAGAAAAATGCTCTGCTGAAGAAGGATAAGGCCCTTTTGAAGGACGAAGAAAAGCGTATTTTGACAAGACTTAAGCGGGCACCAAAAGGAGCAAGGATTCCTGAACTGGACAGGATATATAAGCTTCGAATCAAGCTTGAGGCAGGGCAGTCAGTTCAGGGGGCGGTTGCTGCTTATAACAATAATCAGGATGTGGAATATGCAGAGCTTAATTACATTGTTTCTATAGATCAAATGCCTGATGATCCTCTGTATCCATTACAGTGGTCTTTGAACAATACAGGCCAGATGTATCCGGAAAGCGGTAATTATAATCATCCTCCGGGAACACCCGATTGTGATATTGACGCCCCGGAGGCGTGGGTTATTTACACCGGAAGTCCCGATATGATAGTGGCTGTTGTTGACACGGGCGTTGACTATATGCACAGGGACCTTGACGATAACATGTGGATTAACATCGGAGAGATTGCCGGCAATGGTATCGATGACGATGGCAATGGTTATGTGGATGATATTTATGGATACGACTTTCGCAATAATGATAGCGATCCATCTGACGACCGAGGCCACGGCACACATTGTGCAGGCACAATCGCCGCTGAAGGCGATAACGGGCTGGATATTGCCGGTGTCTGCTTCAGGGCAAGGATAATGGCACTGAAGTTTTTAGGCTCTGACGGGTATGGAAGCACATCCGATGCAGTAACCGCTTTTTACTATGCCGTGGAAAATGGGGCTGATGTTATCTCTAACAGTTGGGGCGGCGGGGCTTATTCCTATACCCTGGAGCAGGCGATTGACTATGCCCACAGCCGGGGATTGATAATGGTAGCGTCGGCGGGAAATAACTATTCCTCTTCCCCACGATATCCTGCTTATTATGACCACATGATTTCTGTGGCTGCAACAGACTCCAATGACGACAAAGTACCCTTTTCGAATTATGGCGACTGGGTCAGTATAGCGGCGCCGGGTGTTGATATTTTATCACTAAGGGCGGAGAATACCTCTCGGGGCACAGTCTATGATGATTACACAACAGTTCTATCGGGTACATCTATGGCCTGTCCGCACGTGGCGGGTGCCTGTGCACTTTTGTTGTCGGCTAATCCAAGACTGACCTGTGATGATGTTAATGATATATTGATGAGAACTGTCGATCCGATTGCACCCTGGATTTGTCAGTCAGGACGGCTCAATCTTGTTAACGCGATGCTTGCGGTCGTTTCCCAAAAGGGTCAAATTATTCTCGATAGTGGTTATTCTTCCTGCGAAGGCACGGTCGGTATTTTTCTTGCTGACCTCGACCTTCGCGGCAACCCCACACAACAAGTGGCGCTTGTGACAAGCGGTGGTGATTCGGAGACGGTTCTTTTGACCAAGACACCTCCCGACATCGGTATTTTTACGGGAACTATATTAACCTCCGACAAGCACGTGAAGACTGGAGACGGGAAACTGCAGGTGCTCCATGACCAGATTATAACCGCTATATATGAAGACGCCAACGATGGTACAGGTTATCCGGCAACTGTAACGGATAATGCTGTCGTAGATTGCCGGGGCCCTGTGATCTTCAATCTTCAGGTTGATGCTGTGGGGCCGGAACCCGGGATTATATTCGAGACCGATGAGGAGACTACGGCGCGAGTGTTGTGTGGGACCGTTTGTGGGGGGCACTATTTTATTACGGGAGAGGATTCAACTCTAAGTGCATCGCATACCGTAAAACTGGTCGGTGTGGTTCCTGAAACGGATTATTACTTTATCGTCGAAGCTGCGGACCGAGTGGGGAATCTTACTGTCGATGATAATGGCGGCTCGTGTTACATGTTTACATCCGATGAAGGACCGCGGGATATTCTGGTTCCGGATGAGTACGGTACAATTCAGGAAGCAATCAATCACAGTTGGCCCGGGGGCACGGTCTGGGTGGCCGATGGGATTTACCGGGGTTCGGGCAATCGGGATCTCGACTTTAAGAAGCGGGCCATCACGGTACGCAGTATCAACGGACCGGAGAATTGCATTATGGATTGCCAAGGTACGGAAGCGGAGCCGCATCGAGGAGTTTATTTTTATAGTGGTGAGGATCCGAATTCCAAACTCATTGGATTTACGATCCAAAACGGTTATGGACAATACGGTAAAGGCGGCGGGATACTCTGTAACGGCAGCAGCCCGACCATCGAAGACTGTATAATCCGCGATTGTCATGCCCACTATGGGGGCGGCATGTATAATGAGCAGTACAGTAATCCGGTATTACGAAATTGTACTTTCGAAAACAACCTGGCTGACGTCGGGGGTGCCATTAGCGACGGCGGTGGAATGTACAATCACCAGAGCCATCCCACGCTGATAAACTGTAGCTTTATTGCCAACCGTTCGTTTGGCGAATACGAGGCCGAGATGTATTGGCCGTTATGCGGCGGCGGGGGGATGTATAATTATGCCAGCAGCCCCACGTTGAAGAACTGTTCTTTTAGGGCCAATGCGGGAATATCCAAGTATGAGGGATTAGGAGGGGGAATGTACAATTTCCAGGACAGCAGTCCTTACCTGGAAGATTGCACTTTCGAAGATAACGTCATGGGCAATGGCGGCGGTATGTGTAACTGGGGCAACTGTAGTCCGGTTTTGATTCGTTGTACCTTCAAAAGAAATATCGGCGTAAGTTATGACGAGGGAGAAGCCGGCGGCGGGATGTACAATCGGGAATATAGTCATCCCACCCTGGAGCATTGCGTTTTCGAAGAAAACGAAGGCGAAGGGATAGAAAATCGGGAATCCAGTAATCCGATGCTGCAGCACTGCATGTTTCGTCATAATTTCGATGGTGGGATTCGGAACTCCAGTAGCGATCCTGTTTTGTTGAATTGCCGTTTCATCGACAATCAGGATTACAGTGGAGCGGGCGTGGGCAACTCTTATAGTGCGCCGGTTATGATAAACTGTAGCTTTCAGGGCAATGTAGCTTCCTGGGCAGGTGGGGCCGTCTATAACTACTGGAGCAGCCCGGAACTGATCAATTGTGTCTTCACCGGTAACGTCGCCGAAGCCGGCGGCGCCATGCATACTCGGGAAAGCAGTAATCCGGTATTAGTGAACTGTACGTTTGCCGAGAACCAGGCACCGGAAGGAAGGGCACTTTATGTCGATGCCTCCCAGCAGAATTATCCCAGCTCGATTCAGGCGACGAATTGTATTTTCTGGAATGGCGGCGACGAAATCCGAAACGAGGGCGGGGATGTTACCTTCGACATTCAATACAGTTGTATTCAGGATGAAGACCCGAATGACGGGCTGATTTATCCTGGAATCGGCAATATAGATGATGATCCTTTGCTGTTGGATGCTGACGGAGCGGATAATATACCCGGCACCGAGGATGATAATGTACTGCTGCTGGCCGGCTCGCCTTGTCTGGATGCGGGAGATAATTTGGCGGTTCCGGAAGATCAATTTGACCTGGATGGTGATAATGACACCAATGAGCCGGTCCCCTTTGATAGGGCGGGGAATCTGCGATTTATGGATGATCCCGATGTGGTTGATACCGGCAATCCCGGATGGGGATTGCCTCTGGTGGATATGGGAGCTTATGAAGGAAGTCATAACGGTTTTGTTCTAAGCATGGAAACGATAATCGTACCGGAGGGAGCAACAGCGACGTTTACCGTGGCGCTGTGGGAGGATCCCGTCGAGACCGTGGGGGTGGAAATAACTTACGCGTCCGGAGAAGCCGATATCAACATAGTTTCCGGAACTCATTTAGTATTTAACTCAAGTAATTACTTCCAGCCTCAACCGGTTACGTTACGGGCGGCGGAAGATGAGGATTTTTTCATTGGGACCACCCTGTTCAGTATCGAAGCAGAGGGAATACCGTCGGGAGGAGTCAGTGCCATTGAAGGAGAAAATGAACCGGTACCTGAAATCCTTTATGTGGATGGTACTAATTCTAATATGGGTAACCGCTATGGCCGAAGTTGGGAAGACGCCTTGACGGTGATAACGGAGGCCTTACAAATCGCCTCAGAATATTCTGCTGTAAACCAGATTCGAGTCGCCCAGGGAATATATACACCGACGGATCCCAACGGCGATCGCCGGGTTTCGTTTCAACTTGTCGGCGGTGTGTCGCTGCTCGGAGGGTATGGAGGATTAACCGCACCGGATCCCAACGATCGGGATTGGGATCAGTATCCCACTATCCTGAGCGGAGACTTGAACGGTAATGATCCCATAGATTTGGTACTTCAAGATTTACTGGATGACCCCTGTCGGGCGGACAACAGTTATCACGTTGTAACCTTTAGTGAGAAAGATGCTTTCACCTTTTTGGAAGGATTCGTTGTTACGGGCGGCAATGCGAATCGTGAAGATGATAACTGGCGAGGCGGGGGGATGCTGAACTGGTATGGTAATCCTACCGTCAAGCACTGCCGGTTTTTCGCAAATGCAGCTCTCAACGGAGGGGCTGGTTTATGTAGTGAATTAGGCGGTAATATTGTTATTGATTCGTGTATCTTCGATAACAACTTTTCAGATGGTGCCGGGGGTGGAATCTATATTAGCGGCGGCAGTTTAAAGTCGATCGATTGTACCTTCCAAAAGAATTCGGCTCAGTGGACGGGAGGCGGGGTATATCTTCTACATGGCTTTTTTACATTTGAGAATTGCACGTTTCGACACAACTCGGCCTACAAGGGCGGCGGCTTACATAATTATGCACGTTTTGGTGTTGGTGTCACCTTGAATGGCTGTATTTTTACCGCAAACACGGCCGGGCATAGCGGCGGCGGGATGTATAATAATGACGAGTCAAAGGCCATATTGAATCATTGTATTTTCAGTGGAAATTCGGCCAAAATTTACGGAGGAGGGATATTTACCCAAACAAGAAATGTTGTTCTCACGTTGAACCACTGCACTCTCGTTGCCAATCGAGCCGGTCGCTCTGCCGGCGGCATGTTCAACGCAAAATGCGAGCTGATGTTGAGTAATAACATTTTTTGGGCCAATACCGACCAGGAGGGTACAATCGAATCAAGTCAGATATTCCAGTCTCCTTACAGCGATAATCCCCGGATAAACTATTGTTGTGTACAAGGCTGGACCGGGAGGTTTGGTGGTATGGGCAACATCGATGCCGGTCCTTTGTTTGTTGATCTGGGCTACTGGGACTCAAATAGCACGCCCGCAGATGCAAACGACGATTTCTGGATAGAGGGCGATTATCACCTGCTCACCGGTTCACCCTGTATTGATGCCGGTGATCCGAATTACATAACCGAACCGGACGAAACGGATTTGGACGGCAATCCCCGTGTGCAGGATGGAGATAACGATGGAATTCCAGTGGTTGATATGGGTGCCTATGAGTTTGCCTGCTCATACATCGGTGATTTCGACGGCCAGTGCGATGTGGATATGGTCGACTATGCTATATTTATATTGGCCTGGCTGACTGAGGATGGGGACGCCGGCTATAATCCTGACTGTGATATCAGCATTCCTGCCGATAATTCCATCGATATGCTGGACCTTGCGGTTTTTGTCAAATACTGGCTGACTGGAAAATAATCCCGGCTTACGTCTCTTTGCCTTTCCCTGCAATTCTTAAGAGGGGGGTGGAGTCAAATCTTAATAAATTCTGTATTCTCCCTTGCAAATTCCACTTGTTTCTCTTTCCCCTCAATAGAAGGTATGAATTGACGTAGGCTGTTTTCCACGCTATACTTCTCTTATCGCGGTTGTTAATGAAATGCAGTTCGTATTAGCTGGGGACCAATTTTTCAGGTTTTGAAAATGGAAACGGAGGAACAGTCATGATTGAGCCAGAAACAATAAAATCACTCCCAATATCGAGGCGTATGTTTTGCCGCTCGGCGGTTGCGGCGGCTGCGGCCATTTACTCAGCCCGGCATTACACTCTGGCATCGGATAAAAAAAATAAAGTCAAATTCTATAAAAATCTCGGACATTGGCACATAGGTGTCAGGGCCAATCAGCAACAGGCCCTGGACTATGCCGTCAAATATGGTTTTGACAGCATCACCCCAAACCCGGGTGAATTTCATAACAAATCCTCCGCTGAGATTCGCGACTGGGTCGAGACAATGAAAGCAAAGGGAATTCGTTACGGTTCGAGCGGTTTACCCGTTCAGTATCGCAGAGATGAAAAAGAATTTCAGAAAGGTCTGGCCCGGCTGCCTGAGCAGGTTAAACTATTAGGGCAGTTGGGAATCGATCGCATGGTCACCTGGATTACTCCCGGTCATAATGAACTAACATACCTGAAAAATTTCGAGAGACACAGGAAACGTCTACGCCAAGTGGCAAAGGTCCTCAGAGACAGCAACATCCGGTTCGCCCTGGAATTCGTTGGCCCCAAAACATCTCAGGCACGCTTTCGTTTTCCTTTTATCTGTACCCAGCGGGGGATGACCGAACTTATAGACGCGATTGATACCGGAAACGTAGGTCTCCTGCTGGACAGCTGGCACTGGTACACCTCACACGGCACGGTAGAAGAACTCCTTCAGCTATCGAACAAAGACGTAATCCACGTTCATGTTAACGATGCACCGGCCGGTATACCGGTCAATCAGCAAATTGATACCCGGCGCAAGCTGCCGGTAACAACGTCGGTTATTGACCTGAAGGGATTTATAAACGCTCTCGTGGAAATTGGGTATGATGGTCCTGTCGAATGTGAGCCCTTTGATCGGGAACTTAGCAAAATGGAGGACGAGGCCGCCCTGAAAAAAACCATCTATTCCCTTAACAGGCTTTGGGATTTGATTACCGTTTGAAAAATGCTGCGCAAGCTTCGGGGTAACAAAGGGGATCGTATGGAATATTACACTTTTTTGAGAGAAGGAGAAAATGAAAAATAAAATGTTAGCATCAGTACTAATTTGTGTGTTGCTTATAAGTGTCACGGCCGGCGCAACCGCCACGACGGCCGAAGAACGCGATTATTCCTTCGACGGTAAAATCTCCCGTAACGTCCTCGAGAATTATCTTTCCAGAGCGATTACTTTTACCGAGTTGCTCAACGGCGAACGCGTTGAAAAGCAATTGCAGGGCAACACCGACGACAATATCCGAATGCTCATAAATATCGGCGCCAAGTTTGCCGGCCGTGCGATCTACATGTGGGGCGGCGAGAGTCGCCTCGATGGGCTGCTCGAACGGGCACGCCCGATTGTAAAAAAAGTACACGCCGACGATCCTGATATGGTCCTCCAGGCCGCGGCCTTCGAAATAGTTAGCAAACAGGTCGAGACCCTCAAAGTGCCCGGGTGGGTCTTCGACGAATTTGACGTCGACTTCGTAGACCGCAACTTCAACTATGAAGCGATGCTGTACTCCGACGGTCACCGTGTAAATCACTGGCGCCGCGGCTCATCCGTACCCGATATGAGCAGGCTCGAGACCCGCATGTGGTTCTTCTATCTCGCCGCCCGCTATATCGATATAGGAGTCGAGGCCATACACTTCGGCCAGGTCGAGATAATGGACGACCGCGACCCAAACCACCGCGGCTGGCGAGACATGATGGCGAGGGTCCGCAAATACGCGGCTAAAAACGCCAGACGCCATTTCCTCCTCGCCGATGCACACGTCCCCAGCGGCGGCATCGTACATGACGGCAGGCTCTTGTTCGACTTTCACTCCTTTCCACTGCGGATTGATGAGGTCGTCGACGAGCCCCAAAAGGGCGTCCTGAAGGTAGGCTACCTCGATAGCATCTTCAACCGCAGCAAAGGCGGCATTACGCCGAGTGGCTGGAAATGTGACAGTCTTCCCTATATCGTTGAGCTGGACAACTTCGGCTCAAGCCGCAGGCCCGGCCAGAACATCGGTATGCATTATATATGGGGATACGACGAAATCTGCTGGTTCGCTCACCAATCCGCCGAATACCGAAACTTCTGGCTCAGGTATGCATGGGACTGGATCCGCCGGCACGACCCCAACGGCTACTTACAAATGCCCGGCAGCAGAACTTTGGCCGATCCCGTTGGCAATAAGAACTGGTACTGGGCCAACACACCCTCCAAAGCCGTACCCAACGGCTTCGGTCAGGAGAAAACCATAAAAGATATCTGGGCCAGGCAAAAATAAACCACTCCTCCAATTGACGCCGATTAGAGTTCGAGTCTGGAAACGAATTTCTCGGCGTTTATGACAATATCGTCTTCGCCGATTTGGTCGAATGGATTCTCAAGGTGTTCCTGTATTTGGTCGAGAGTCACCAAAACGACGCTAAATAGTATTGGCAGGAGGTATTCTAATCC
>JABAHP010003742.1_pt3 | contig 41045 bp, 64 predicted proteins | sample 7062081 | NCBI WGS metagenome assembly JABAHP01 (sample SAMN14534357, study PRJNA622989) | marine sediment metagenome | biome: marine biome [ENVO:00000428]; feature: marine pelagic biome [ENVO:01000023]; material: deep marine sediment [ENVO:00002113] | place: India: Gulf of Kutch | collected...
GGGTGTTCCTCGGGAATCCCACCGGGAGACTCTTCAGCCGGCTCCTCCTGATCCTCGGCTGGTTCCTCGAGGACAGGCTCGTTCTCCATGGGCTCTTCCATCTCGGGAGCCTCTTCTTCACCCGTCTCCGGTACGTCCAGGTCATCACGGATCTTATCCGGGAGACCTCGAACCACGTCCCACGCTGTCTCTCCGATGAGCTTGTAGACCTCGGCCTTATACCGCAGGTCTTCCGCCGGGGTCAGGCCGGGGAATGTGATGTGAGGTCTATGGGCTGCCGCATCCTCTCCCCAGTTGAATTGACATATCAACTCGATGAGGCGATCCATCGGACCCATGGAGAGCCAGTCCGCGTCGAATGCTCTGATATCCTGCTTCTCAGACTCCCTCTGTGTCTGGCTTGCTGAGTAGGTCCCGGTCCCGCCTGTCGTATCTGTCAAGAGATTCCCACCGCTCCAGGCGATAGCCATCTCCCGGTCGCATGACTCGATCCCGGTGTTCCAGAAGTCCTTCGGGATCCTGAGGTCGACCTGGGGCTGGTCTATATAGGCTCCGTAGGTCCGACCGCCATCATCCGTCTTGAGCGGTCCGCCCGTACCAGGCACGATCACCGAGGTCCCTGGTCCCCATGCCTCGAGTGCGTCCTCTGTGCTCGATACGAGCTGTCCGTTCATCTCCTCGGTCCCGACGTATGCAACCAAGGCCGGCTCCGCGAACCGCTCACCCGTTGCCATGAGCTGGCTCCAGGCTTCGTGTTTCCTCAGATACCACCACATGCAGGGCCACATGACCCCACACTTCCAGGGCTCCGATGCGTCTCGGTACACTGCATAGATGTACCGATGCTCTTCCATCTCCTCGCCATAGGTCAGATCCCGTGTCGTGAGCATCCGAGGCCACTCGTTCTCGAGTATCTCCTCGGAGTTCTGCCTCTGGAACGAGAGCTTCCGCTGGGGTATGAACCGCATAAAGGGTCGGATCTGCCCCTTCGCCTTGTCATCCACCCAGTTGATCTGGAGTATTGAGAAGCCCTTCCCGATCGCGTCGAGCATATGCTTAACGTGGTCTTGCAGGTTCGGGATACGGAACAGAATCTCCGCGACCTGGTCGCAAAGCTTCTTGTCGCTCTCCTCTGGCTCCCCGGGCTCGTCACCATAGCAGGGACGCTCCACGTATGGACGGAGCTCAAAGTCTAGCCCAGCAACTCCATTCCGGCGTCTCTGGTCCAGTGCGTAAAGCTTGCCGTCGTGCTTGATTGCCTGCTCGAAGAACGCCTGGAGCCATGAGACGTTTCCCTCGTATGCCTGAAGGAAGGCACTCCACACCAGGTCAGGGTCGAGCCCTCTGATGAGCCTGCCATATTGCTCGTATCTGCGGTCCTTGACTCGGACCGGATACTCGAACCCGCGTCGAGGCTTGTCAGGCAGTGCGTAGGGCTTACCCCATTCGTCCAGGATCCGGGTCGCCATTACTTCCACCGCCGGCCACGGCTCTTGACCGCTCTATAACCGTACTCGACCTTCAAGGGCTCCCTCCCGGCGGCTCGGACAGCGAGTGCAAGGGCCCAAGCCCTATCCGCGTGACCTCGCTCGTTCCTGTCCGCGTCGTATCGAATTGAGTTGTCCCCCACGATCCGCTTGATACCGTGGAGGTCGAGTCGGAGCTCACGGTCTGCGGGGATATGGAGCTTCCCCTGGTCCGCTAGGCTCCTCAGATGCGTCATCATGTCCGCTTTGGTCTGCGGGTTCATGGTCACGCAATCGACGACCGCTGGTCCCCCGAGTCTCTTCCTGAGGCGCTCGGCAATCATCATACCGAGCCCAGTCTCATCGATGGCCATCCGAGCCCAGCCCCGCTCCTTGAAGAGCCGGGCTGCCAGGTCCTCCATCGCCTCGAACTCGACTCCACGCTCTGCCCAGATGGTCTCTGTTGCCGAGTACCTGTCCCCATCCCTGACCACCTCACATATAGCAGCGAGGTCCCCCTTCTTGCTTCTGGCTACGTCGAATCCGCCGTATTTGGTTCCCTGCTCGAGCTTGGGGACAGCTCCACATCGGTCCAACGTGTCCCAAGTGAAGAAGCTCTCAGCGTCCGACATGGGACGGCACTCGAACTCAGCCCCGAAGGCGTCCGGGTCTGGAACGTCCTTCCTCAGCTCCTCGAGGTTATAGGGATTGCCCTTGCGGGTTTTTAGGCCCGCCTTGATGGCATCATGGATCGTGGTCGTATGCCGTCCCCAATCCTCATAAATGCTGTCCCGATTCGAGAAAATCTCCCAGAACCCATCAGCATCGCTGAAGGCACTCGAGACCACCCTGAGCACTCCTTCGGCCTGAGAGATGACTGGTCCAGCTGCCTGGAAGTTCGCCCGGAACCGCTTCTGGTGGCTTGCCTCGTCGAGCCATGTGTTCCCGCCGTAGTGGCGAATCGCCTCAGGGCGTCCACCTGGGATGGCCACGACCCTGCACCCGCTCGCAACCTCAAGGGTAGTCGCAGTATCCCGTCCCCCCTCCATTGGTCGAGCTCCCTGGATTCCGAGCTTTGCGAGCCATCGGGCCCAGCTCTTCGCGTACCTCAGGACGTCTGAGCTCGCCTCCTGGTCGTGGGAGACGATGAGGTTATCCGGGCCCTCCCCCATGGAGGCGAGGAGTGTCGCCTCGAGTGCGACAGTGAAGCTCTTCCCGATGCGCCTGGATGCGACCCAGACCTTACGACGGCGCTGATCCTTCAGGTACGCCAGTTGATATGGGAGAAGACTCGACTTCAACGCCACCCAGATTGAAGCCGAACTCCCGCTCGAGCTCTCTTCTGGCGTCTGCGACATTGTAATTGACGTCTCCGCTGTGCTCAATTCTCGTCACTCCATCGAGACCCCGGTTGCGGCGATAGATACCGTTCGCCTTTTCGATGGCCTTTGCGCTGTTGAGGAGGAGATATGCTGCCTGCGTGGCCTTTTTGACCGACACGTCCTTTTTGAGCTTAAGCGTGCCCTTCTCGAATACCTTCTCCTTGACTGCATCGACTAGTTTGCCAGCCATGATACAGATATTATTTCCAGCTCTTGCGTGCTGTTCTATCTGTGCGAGTGTTTTCTCGAGTTCCTCGCCAGAATGCAGGGCCGCATCTATCGCTTCAGGTTTAACTAGATTCGAAATGTCGGGCGCGGGCACATTCGTTGATTTGGGGCGAACAGGCTGTTCGGTGTTCGCCCCTGTTCGCTGGGTGTTCGCCCTTGAGGGTGTTCGCTTTGGTGGATGCTTGCCGTTTCCATTGCGCCTTGAGGCATCCCACCGCTCCCGCTTGCTCTTCTTGGATATGGTGCTTTTGCTCGGACCCATTGCCTGGAGCTTGCTCCATGGCTCACCGACCTCGAATGCTGCCCGGATGGCCTCCCAGTCGTGGCCGTTGCCGTTATTGCTTGGCATCATTCAACTCATTGAATGTCTTGCCGTTGTCTTCCATGATCGCGTCCTTGCCCGTCTCTTCTTGCCAACGCCCGATCGCGATATCGCAGAATGCTGGCTCGATCTCCATACATCGCGCTTGGCGTCTTGCCTGCTCTGCTGCGATCATTGTAGAACCTGACCCAGCGAACGGATCATAAATTAAACCACGGCGACCACTTGCTTGGTCTCCCTTGATGAGTGTCACTAGGAGGTCGATCGGCTTTTCCGTATAATGATGAATGTTCCCCGTTCTCTTCGCCGTGAGGATATTGCCGAAGGATGGCCTGCCCTTAATTCTCCTTGTCCCCTCTCGAGATGAGAACATCACCAATTCATGCTGGGCACGCCACAGGCTGCCCAACCCAGCAGACTCCTTGGCCCATACAAGCATCCCACGAACCGGAAGGCCGGAACTCTCGACAACGTCGTAAAGTGTTATCCACATTCGCCAATCCGTGAATATATAAGCGATCTGCGGATTTGCAGTGGCAATCCATTCCCGCATCAAGGCTATATATCCGCGGGTGGACAGATTATCGCTTGCGATGTTACCAAAGGTCCCGGCTGCCTTACCTGCTTCTTGGAATCCACCCGAACAATAGGGGGGATCTGTTATCACCAGGTCGCACCTCTCGTTCTCGAAAAGCCGAGCGAATGCGTCAGGGCTTCGACAGTCATCGCACAGAAGGCGGTGTTTCCCTAGTGTCCAGATACTTCCACGCTCGGAGACCGGATTCTCGGGAATCCCGATCTTGACTTTCTGCTTTTTGCTATTGGAAGCATCTCGATCCGAAGTCGTTATATCGTCGATATCCGCCGAGAGCTCCTCAAGCATGAGACCCTCGCTCAGATCGGGGAGTTCGCCTTGGACCTCCTCTATGAGCTGGACAGCATCATCCGTGAATTCTCCTGCAATCTTCGGAGAATTGGCTGCGATATTCGCTGCCTTCTCCATGGCCTCGTCCCAGTCGACGACCCGCACCTGAAATCGCTCTCCGTCTGGGGTTTCGACATGGCGGATACCGTTCGTCCCCGTGAGCTTGAGCTCCTTGCCGTGTAGCTTCTTGAGTGCCTTGAGGCGCTGGTGGCCGGTCACGAGTCTGCCCGAGCGGGAGTTCCATGTTATCCCGGAGATATCACCGAAGGCTTCGAGCGATACCTGAAGTCCAGCGAACGGCTTGTCCTGTATCCCTCGAGGATTCACGATGGCCGGCTTGAGGTCGGCTATGCTGTCTGGTGTCTTCATTGTAATAGCACAGGCGGACCCGGATGAGGAGAGGTCAGGGCTCACATATCCGGGTCCGTCCGTGCATGTAATTGGTGGACCGCTCAAGTGGGCAAGCCCACCGGAGGAATCGGTTGAACGGGACCGATGCGGTCCACCGGCAACCCATCCGAGAATCGAACTCGGGCCATGCCCACTGGTCGACCGTGGGGTGTGGTGAGCCATCTGGGTCGCTAGGGATTCCCGACCGCATCAGCCAGGGCCTTCCTCCCTAAGCTAGGCCCCGTCTGCGGTCAGGCATAGAAGCAGGGACCTCGCAGGGTCCCGCGTGGGGGCTGCGACCCCCAGTGTCCGCCCCGGGTATCGAGCCCGATGCGGACTACCTCAGAGCGAATCTGAGGGGATGACCATGTGTTGGGAGACCCGAGACGCACGTCCCGGTAATTCGATGTATAGGGGCGGTTCCGGGGGTGTGTCAATGTTTGGCGTAATTATCTATATGTGAGGGGGGTCTATTGCCCGGCTTTGGCCCGGTTTGGCACTCGTCCCGTTTCGGCTTCCTGAGCTCCCAATGGATCACGCCATGACATGACCAGCAAAGCGTCTCCAGGTTCTCGAGTCGGTGCGGATTCTTCTGTCCGGGCTTCCATGGCTCCTTGTGATGGATGACGTGTCTTGAATAGCCACCTCTCCGCCTTACGTCCTTGCCACATCGGACACATTTCTTCCCATCTCTGTGATATGCCCTGATCTGGTTCTCAATGAGCTGCTGACTATGCCTTCCGGGATCAACAAAGGGCTCCCACGGATCGCGTCCTTCGGACCTGCACCTGACAACATACCGGGCTCTACACTCCTGGGAGCATATCCAGGGACGTCCTGTGGGCTGCTCCTGGGAGACGAATCTCGTGATTCTAGCCTTCTTCCCGCAATGGAGACATTCGACGTCTACAACCTTCCTGGACTTCTTGGCTGGATTCATGGGTTCGATTCTATCACCTATCTGATGCCCAGTCCACGCCGGTCAGCCCAAGCCATGAGGTCCTCATATGGGATCCAGACCCTCCCGAACTGCCCGGCCTTCCGAATGGGGAGGGGGTCCACATCGAGCCGGCTGTAATACTTGACCGTCCGCTCCGCCTTCCCAAGCTCGACCGCTATCCCAGCCCAGGTCTCCACTATACGGACCCCGAATCTCCTCTTGACGTGCTCCTTCTTGACCTCTCCCATAGTCCCTCCTTCACATTTCCTCGATGGCCTCGACGACGATCATCCGGTCCTCGTCCATGCACCGCTTCAGACGGTCTGGTTCCTTCGGTCCCCTGAGCTTCTCTGAGTAGAGGAGACAGTATCTCCTCTCGCATATGTCATCCCATGTCATGAACGGACACGGACCGTATCCCGTGGCACACTTGGTGTCCTGGAGCCTGAGGACGCGCTTCATGGCTTGGCCTTTCCGTCTATCTTCCAGTTCTCATACCATGCGTTGAACTCGTATAGGGTGTTGAATGTTCTACTGTCTCCATGGACCCCGAAAGTAATCCGACCCTCCGCTGGAGGCTTCGCCTTAAACTCCCCGCACCAATAGTCCTCTCCGTCTTTAACCCAGTTCTTTAAAGGCCATCGTCGACACTCTCCCTCCAAGGCTGTCGGTCGCATGTCTTTTTGCCAGAAATGGCGGCAATCATCGCAGGTCTTGTCCGGTCTCTCGTTCATTGGTCCTCCTCAGTTCATGAACCTTCTGATCTCGTCCTTCGCCATGAGACAGCATTCTGACCCCGGCTCGAATCTCCGACACCCGTCGGGCTTCACGATCTCGATGGTGCATGAGGTCTCCCCGAGCCGGCCTTCGAGGTATGGGCACCTCTCTATGGTGTTGTCCTGGTATACTTGGACGCAACACCCACCGCATCGAGTGCAGTTCATGGCTTGGCCTTGAAGCATGTATCCAACCATCTAAAATCAGGCTCGCCTTGTTCGTTCATGTGGTACGACGTGATGGACCTCGGGACAACTACACGTACTTCATCATTGATCGGCATTCCTGGAATCCTAGCCGGCTTCCTTGGATATACTGGCGTAACTCCATGGTTCAAGAGCATCTCGACCTCGACAGCCGTGAACCACGTCTCCTCATCCTCATGAGCCTTCAGCTCAGTCAATTCGTAGAATACAGGCCACCAGCTCGGATCTCTGGTCTCATGTATCGTCCTATGTGCCGCCCATATAACAGCGACTGTCAACGGATCCTCGTCGATGCCCCCCAGGCCGAGCACTTGAACACGACGATCGTTTATCGTGGCAGCTACGACGGCAAGATTTGCTGGTGTGTCGTTGACAGCTACAACGAACTGCACGTAATGGGGTGGATCGTGGCATGGGAAGCATTGAAGCTCGTCAGGGCTTCTCAATACGATAATGCTCATGGTGTCCCCCAACATCCACGCCACTCCTCGGGCTCCCAATTCTCAGGGAGCTCCAGATACTCGTCGTGCCATATCGCATTCCAGCGAAAGGCGCCAAGTTCATTCATGAGCCAACCCTCACGGCCTTCATATTCCCCACGATCCCAGCATGGATCGGCGTCTAGGATGGCCGGATCGTCAACAAATTCCAGTGGTATGAACGCGACCCATTCATAGATCGTCAGACCCGACATTACTGGAACCGGCACTTGACACTGAATACGTCCAGGGGTGTCATTGTCGATCTGGGCCTTGATATCGTCGAGAAGGCTCATTTGTTCCCCTCGAAAAGCTTCTGCTGTCCCTTGGGCTTGTATCCCTCGGGCATCAGGTCGACCTGCCAGAGCTCGATCTCGTCCCCGGTGGATATCTTCATCTCTACGACCCAGCTCGCCTCAAGGATTCCAACCGCCCGACCTTCCTCGTCTCTTAGGACAAGATGCTCGTCGATCTTGAATGCTCCTAGTAGTCCGTCCATTATTCTCTCCTTTTCCAATGACACATGCACATGCCTCGACACTCGCACTGACTCGATCGCCAAGTCTTGCACTCGCAGAACCGGATTTTCTTTCCTTCGTCGATTAACAAGAGCTGATCGCCCTTGGTCACTTTGAGGCCGGGTGGGAACTCGATAACTGTCGGCTCCCACTCGTTCGGTCCTGCGATGTGGTCGATATGCCATCCGCGTGGGTTCGCAGGCTCCTCCTCGTAATGGCAGAGACAGTCTTGATTGACCCCGTCGCACTCGCAGTCATGCTCTCCGAGGCCGGCTCCGCAGTTCTTGCATCTATCGTCCATCGAACAGACTCTCATCTTCAATTTTTGGCAAGGATTCATCACTCATCCACCAATCCCACATCTCTTGCCATGACTTGAAGTGCCTATCGCCAAACCACACGCGGCCGCGTCTGTCCAGGTGGCCTGACCGCATGTTCCATATACGTTCAAATGACAAGACCCAGCGCCGTTCAAACTTAGGCCAGCGCTCAAACTGCATCCTGCGCTCCTGCCTAGACATGGGACAGCCTATGCAACCAAGTCGGTGGAAGCCTTCATCATACAGCTTGCAATACGGCAAGCCCTCACCGTGGATGAATTGCCAAAGTTCCTCAGATGGCCAACCACAAATGGGCAGAATGGCATCCGATTCCGTCTGCCTGTGGTATGTCACTGGCTTCCAGACTTCCTTGCGGCGTGCTGACTCTTCGGCCCTGATGCCAAGTAGCAACGTTGCGCCCTTGGGATTGCGTGACTCCTTGTATTCACGGCAGCACCATCTATTGCGGCGCGTGGGGAATCCGGTTGCCGTTTCCATGCGTCTAAAGAAATTTCCCGTTGGTGGCTTATCCCACCTGACATCCCTATGATGTTCGCGCATGAAGTAAATCAACTCGGGCGGGTCTATCGTGGTCACATTGTAGTGCCACTTGACTCGGACGTCTGCGAGCTTCGCGAGATGCTTAATAACTACGGAATCCTTACCGCCCGAGAAGCAGCCATAGTATCCATCAGGGGGCTCGTTCTTTTTCAGGAGCTCGATGGACCTCTTAAGAAGATCGTCAATACCCATCCCCTCAAAGGATAGCTGCTCTTCGTTCACACCAGTCCCCTTCCCTTGAGCTCCACGCTCCATCGACCAAGGGCTGATCCCACGAGACCGCCAATCGCTCGAGGTCCCACCGTGAGTCCCCACCTGATCCGTCCCTTACATCCGCAGCGTCTATCGAACCTGTGACCCCCACGGGGCCCGACGCTCGCTCGATGCCAGGTCGCGCAACCGGGACAGAACCCCACGAGCTTCTCCTCCCCTTCTGTCATGACTCCTCGCCCGTGGGCCTCATGGAATGCACTCGACCTGTAATCGCTCACGAGCTGCGCGATCTTCTCGCTCTTGGCTGCGACGGGTCTCCAGAATCCTCTCCCATGATGTCCGCACTCTGGGTCTGGACAGACCTGCTCTGAGCTCATGGCATCCATGGGCCAAACCGGGAAGCTTCTCTGGTCTCCGCACTTGGGACAGGCTGGATCTGTGGTTCCATATAGTTGATGGCACCTCTGACACCGTGAGGCTATCGGTCCATATTTGCGCCCGCACTTCCTGCACTGCCTAGAGTTCTCTTCCCAGTCTGGGATCGTGGCGAATGCCTCGAGCACGATCCGACTCTCGGGCTCAAGGGCGTCCCATGCTGATGTCAAGGTTCCGACCGTCTCGTGGTCCCTCGTGAAGTCGACAGCACGCCTTCCACTCGAGCCATCGTATCCCTTGCCTAGGTTGCATCCGGGTCCTGTGAGCTTGCCACGGGCCATGAGCAGGGCCTCAAGGGCCTTCCGTGGAGACCCGAATGGAGAGGGTCCATCCTCCCAGGGCTCCCGCTCTGCCCACCTGCACCTCGGACATCTGCGAAGCCCATTGTTTCCAGGATCCGTGAGCTCTCCACAGCATGGACAACGATGCCTTATATCCACAGAGACAAAGCATCGCAAGCACACGGAGCCTCCCACCGCTGGAGTCATATGCCCTGAGCATTGGGGACAGATCACCGCTGGAGCTCCGCGATCTTCCTGTAGTCGAATTCCTCTCCGAATGCCTCGAAAACATCCACGGTCTCCTCGCTCCATGCGGTGGGTCGATTCTCTAGGAGCTCGACCCATGCCGGCACCCTTTGACCCGCCGTGACGAATCCAAATGCCTTGAAGGTTGGCTTCCAGAGACCACTCGTCTTCTTCCCGTCGTCCTCGTTTGGCTTCTCATTGATTAGACCCCAGTGGGCCAGCTTCGCAAAGTCTCCGCCCCCCGGTCGTCCTTGGATAGTCGGAAGCTCAGAGATATGGAACCACCTCTGAGGCCATTTCTCATGTTCATAGACGAGCCATACGAGAGCCTTGACCATCGCTCGATTGAGATGCCTTCGATATACCTTGACCCGGTTCCCGCAGCATGGACACTCGGCTTCCCGCTCTTCTGAGAGCTTCTTCAGGAGCCCTTGACGTGCCTTCAGGAGCGTCTGTGGTTGACTGAATAGCTCGACCTGATCGTTCATTCCTTTCCCTCCTTCGCCATGTATGGCGCTCTCCTCTTGATCGCGTCGCCCTGGACCGCGACAACTCTAGGCCGGGCTGGGATATCGAGTCTTCCACAGTTGCATCTCCATCCCTCCTCGACCAGTCCGCGTCCATCTAGCTCAACCTCGTCCTTGCAACCATGACAGACGAGACGAGCCCGTCCGGCTGGATACGTCATAGGGAGTCGTTCCTCGATCTTCCCATCCGTGTATCCATCTGGACCGAATCGCCTCTCGTGCCTGAGTACATGGCTTAGAACTGTTCCTCGTCCTCGCATACCACTCCCTCCTCTGTCTCGTATCCCGAGACCCTCAGCCACCATTCCTCTCGATTGCAGACCCAGCGTGAAAGTATCTCCAGTCCCTTGCTTGCCATCGTATGCCGTTCTTCTAGCGTGGGACCGCGGGCGTGGATCTTGACGTGGCAGTTATTGCACAGCGGCAATGTCATGTAGTCTGGCGGCTTCTTGCCGATGCCACACGATCCTGACATCCGGTAGTGATGAGGCGTACTCGGCGGATGCTCTCCGCAGAGACAGCAGAAGTGTCTCCTGACATAGTCGAGATACTCCGGGTTGCGCTTGCGATCATCCTCCATCCGATCCCTCCTTGATACCCAGTGCCTTCTCTAGCGCCTCGAGGTCGCCTGCTTGCATGGCCTCTATATGTTCGGCCAGTGTATTTTCAATTGAATCTGACCGTGTAAGTGCTACCGCAGCGGCAGCAAATTTCGAGGCAAACGCCTTGCACGCGGCCTGCCAGCGGTCACGCTGTTTTTCAAGTGTCAATAATTCCCGTTCAAGGCTGTTGCATCCTGAGCAATAGGCCATCACTCACCCTCGTTTTCCAGGCGGTCCATTGCTGGTAGTGCATGGCTCAGTGTTTCGTTTGCCTTGATATGTTCCCGCAACCGCCTCCACCGCTCTTTCCATGCGTCACGTTCTGCTAGCAGTTCACGCCCGACCCGTGTTGTATTGCCTAGCTGTTCAGCGGTTGCCGTCAATTCCCCCCGCGCCTCGTCCAGCTCCCGCTTGTACTGCTCCGCGAGCTTGACCCATTCGTCATGTTCTGACTTGAACGTGTCCCGCTCCTTTTCAACTTCGCCAATTGCTTTATACATTGCCTTGACCTCGGTATTTGCGTCCATGTGTGCGCCTCTAGCATGGTGGAATTTTTCCCGCGCCTCCTCTAGTTCCCGCTCTGCCTTTTCGACTCGCTTGTGATAATCCTTCATTGCCGTGAAGTTATCTTCAGCGTGCTCCTTCCATCCATTGCGCTCCCGCTCTGCCTGCTCTTGTGCTCTCATGCTTGCATCCAATGTCCCGTATATATCGCGGTTGCGCTGTTTGGCTTCCTCCAGTTCCCGCTCTGCCTGCTCTGCCCGCTTGCGTTCCTTCCATGCGTCACGGTTCACGTTTTCGACATAGCTTTTTTGCTTGTCCAACTCCCCCCGCAGCCCCTCTATGTAACTAGCGGCCTGCTCTGCATGTCCAACAACCCCACACTCGTAACCCTCACCAATGGCACCAGCCAACAACTTGCACGCCTTCATGTCGTCAGAGCGCAGGCGGTCGGCTTCCTGTTGTGCCTGTCTCCACTTCTTCCGGTAGGACTTGGCTTCCTTTATCGACTGACCCCAGTTGAACGTATTGCAGACATAGTATTCCCGTAGCTCTTCAAGGTCGGTCATGCTATTAGCTTCAGCACGTAGCTCCTTCATCTCCTTCTGCGGGTCTTCATCCCCCGCGCCGTTGCTGTCGCTGTCGGCACAGTCGGGGCATTTTTCGACGGTTCCTAGTGGCGAATTTTCCGACCATGGTTTGCCATCAAGTCCTAGCATCCTCTTGCCGCCACACGTCTTGCACTCGCGGTCCCTTGCCGCCCTTTCTAGTTCCATGTACTCTTCAGGTGTCATACTGTCGGCACACCTGTCCTTGTCCATGACTTTCCGGTATGTCTCATCATCGACCTTGAAGCCGTCGCGCCCTGCAATGTCGCGGACGAACTTGTATTTCTCTGCCGGGTCCATGTTTTCCTCCTCGCGTGGCGGCTCATTCCTGATATATGCGCTTTGCCAGAATTGCGGGACTTGTGTCTCCCTGTCGGCTGGCTTCACCTCAAGCTGTAGCCCTTCCAGCTTGTCACGTATGACCTTGGCTGCTTCCCCGGACACCTTCTTTATCGCTTCATCCATTTGTAAGCGGTGGCTCTTTTCGCATGCCTCGCGGACCTGTTCCCTGTCGCTGTCGCTGTCGGCTGGCCCGGGCTTGTCTTGTGTTTCCCTGTATATCGTGACCCTGCCCGTGGGCGCGCTCACCCTGAACACGTGTCCACACTGGCAACCAAACTTGAACAGGCTCCCCTCCTTGGCAACGATAGGGTATCTGTCATCAGGTCCGTGTATCTTGTCGGCTGGCTCCGGGGCTTGCTTGCGCTTTATCATTTCTTGAACCGCCTCCGGTGAATGGCTAGGGTGCAACGCGCCGCACTTGTGGCATGGGCTATCATTGTCAGGGTCTAGCACAACGTCAGCACCACAACCCGCCGTACCGCACATGATGGTCTTGCGCGGCTCGCCCCCCGTGTCGCGCTCCGGGGCTTGCTTGCGCGGCTCGCCCCCCGTGTCAAGGTAGGCTCGCACGGCACGAGACAAGTAATGACAAGCATCCTCTACCATCGCACAGTGCCTCTGATATGCTTCACCATCTCCAGGCGGCGGGTCACGTCTTAGCATGGTATCGGCCTTGACCGCCGCCTCGATAACGCGCCTTTCCTTGTCATTCATCTTGTCCCTCCAGGTAGGCTCGCACGGCCTCTAGAACATCAACGAATGGACATTCCCTATATCCGCCCTCGCAACTTGGCGCAGCAGTATCGAAAACACAATCGTCGCAGCCATTATCGTGGAGTTCTGAACAAAGCCGCGCACGCTTGACCGCCGCCTCGATAACAGCCTCGCCACGGTCGGAGGTTAGGGCGGCTTCGAGGGCGTCCATGAGATCGCCTGTCAGCTTGTCATTGTCGTATGCCTCAACCACGGCTTTCGCGGCCTCGTATATGTCCCGGCTCATGGCTTGCCCCTCCGTTCATACTTGCGCCTCCATGCACCCGTCGCGCCGCACCCACATTGAACTTCCGTGTTCAGATACTCGGCCAACTGGTCGTTTGTTTTTCCGCCAAAGTCAGCCTTTGTTTTGCCCTCAAGAATTATGTCAAGACCACATATGCCGCAAACAAAATACCGCTTGGGCCTATCGTCTAACGGTGGATACATGACCTTAAAGTCAGGCTTTGGTAGTCGTATCATGGTCCCGCCCTCCTTTGCCGTTGTGTATATGTCCGGATCATGGCTTGCCCTCCGGGTCTGTACCAAGTCGTACACGCATCACCTTGTCGATGACATCTTGCGCTTGAACATAATTTGGCAACTCACGAAATTCGATGCCATCGGTCGTGCAGATCACGTCACCAAAAGAGTCTTCAAGACCGAACACGCGATCAATAACCCCGCCAATGTTGAAATAAGGATCTCCTCCTGGAGCAACATGATCGGCATACTCGTTATTCAAGATGATATATTCATCACCAATGCGTTCCCCAAACTCACATAAAATCAATTCGAGCAGTTCACGATCCTTTGCGCCGTAATCGATAAGCGCATCAACCAGTTCTTTGTAGTCGTAAATTAGAACTTCAACATTAATGCTCATGGTCCCGCCCTCCCGGTGCCGTTGCATAAGGGGCAAATAACCGTCTTTGCGTATTCGTCATTCACCATTACAACTATCGTTTCTGTCCCGTTACATCTACGGCATGGACCAGCCTCCAACGCCTTGACCCGCTCGTGGAGGTCGAGGAACTGCTTCTGTAATTCGACAATAGACGCCGCATATACTCTCAGGTCGTTCCGCAATACCTCAACGGCGGCACCGTTCCACTTGACCCGCTCGTGGAGGTCGAGGAGGGCTCTGAGGAGGTGGTATTGCTTGCCAGTATCTTGGTCGTTCCACTCGATGCCATACAAGGTCTTGTCCATTCCTCCGAATCCGTCCCAGTCGAATCGCTCAGTCATTTCTCCTCCTTGTCCGCCGCCTCCAGCATGTCCACCCTCTTGGTCAGCAACTCGATCAGCTTGACCACGTTCGCCAGCTGCTCTGCAATCCTGACAAGGTGATTGCGGATGTCACCTACTTCTGTCCATAGCCTGTTGCTCATTTCTCCTCCTTGCCGTCGACGCGCACACGCCTCCGTCCCTTGCACGTCGGGCATACTTGATACGACCCCTCGAGTTCGTCCGCGAGACCACGGAGGAACTCCACCGCCGCCTCCCGCGTGGACCTGAATCGAAGAGACCCCCTCGTCCACGAGATCACGTTCGGCTCCTTGTAACCCTCATAAAAGACCAGGACCCGGAGCTCGTCCACGAACCCATCCCCATCCGCCTCCTCGGGCCGGGCTCCGGTCTTGCCTCGTCTAGGCTTATCCTTCGCCGGAGGCTGGTATCGGATTCCTGTCCGTGGTCGCTTCATTCGTAATATGCCCTCGTCTTCTCCTCGGAATCTTCTTGCTCCCGTACCTCGAACCGTGTCAGCTCTGCGTTGAAATGGACATATACGGTCCGGGTTGGGCCGTTCCGGTTCTTGGCCACAATGATCTCGGCCTCGTCATCCGCGTCCTTCTTGTACATAGCCTCGCGATAGACGAACATGATCAGATCTGCGTCTTGTTCAATGGCCCCTGAGTTATGAACGATCACTCCATTGGCTACGAATGCACCATGTGCTGGCACCCTAAAGTCAAAGCATTCCGATATCCCATCGGGAATTATATCCAACACTTCGTCCCAATAAAGATCGGAGGATGCCATCGAAAGCAGATCGGTTGCACCCAGCCTCCGTGATACACGCCCCAGATCGATGGGACTAATCTTCTTCCCATTACATCTATAGCCTAGCTTTTTCCATGATATACCATTGACCTTGGCACGTCTTCCAACCTCATTGGTAATACTTACAGGCAATCGTCCTAATTGATCATTGTCACGATTGCGGGGCCATAAAGACAAAAGCTTGTTTAATTTTTTGCCCTTCTTTCCGGGCATCCGAACAATTGAATTAAACATTTCGAGCTCTCGGCGTGCATGGATACGTATTTCCCATAAATCTAATGTTGACTTTGTGTTACGATATGGACCACTGGTAATCCAACCTATTCCAAGTCGCATGAGCATCCATTGTATCTGTTCAATGAGTCTATGACTTGAGGATGTGAATTTCAGGTAACAATTACCACTCTTTTTATTTACTACTGATCCGTCTCCTGCCCATACGGCTCCCAATAAAATGGCGATTCGCCCGTTGTCACATTCAAACACTTCTTCTGGAAGCTCTTTTCTTTCTGACTTCTGTCCATGTATGCCAATGTGTTTAAGCCATTGGATCAGTGGGTTCCTGTTTGGCCCGGTATTGTCCATTCGATATTCAAATTGGAATGCTTTCCCCTTGCATGGTTTGTGCTTCGCCTTTACACCAAACCGTCTCCATACAATATCATTTATATCATTTACCATTTCCAGATCTGCTTTTATATAACCTACAGATCTCCATTTCAGATAAGAACCATCGCAAACCAAGTATCCAAGCAATCGTAGTTCATCTTCTGTAAATGGATTTCGTGGCGACGTGGGCTCTGGTAATTTCTTACTGGTGGCGATTGGATCGCCTCGTTTGAGTTCACGCAATGGACGCCATGCCATCGACGCCCCATCTATAGATAGCAATGGATGATTGTCCGTGCATCGTATCTCACGGCCAGATCTTAAATGCAACTTAAATACTTTTTTCTCCCCCGTTGGCCACGACTCACCAAGTGCTACTGGGAGGATATCAAGACCACCGTTGATTGATGGGAGCGTATCTCCGCTTTTATTGACCCACCGAAACGCAGCAATTCTTGCCCCCGTTTTGGAATCCTGAATCAACTGATCTGATGAGATACATTCCCGGAGATCCGCCATTATAGGGCGCTTGTCCGTCCTACCCTCTGGTCCTCTGTTGAGCTGGGAGAGCAGCAGGATGGAGATCCCGAGTTCCTTCGAGAGTGCCTTGAGGCTTCTGGTCCACTCCGCGATAACCCTCTCCCTGCTCTCCTGTCTCTTGCCTCGACCGATAACTTCCCGGATGATCTGGAGATAATCTATGATGATAATCCCGAGCTTCTTCTTCCTTGCCAACCGCCGAGACCGGGCCCGAATCTCATGGAGGGTCGCCTCGGCTGAGTCATCGATCAGGATCTCGAGTTCCGACACGTCCCGAGATGCATCCGCCAATGCCTCCCAGTCCTCGCGCTCGAGCTTGCCCGGGTGCCTCATTTTCCATCCTGGTACGTCCGCTCCGGCTGCAAGAAGGCGCTTGTTGAGCTGATTTGCGCTCATCTCAAGAGAGAAGATCAGGGGCCTGAATCCGCGCCGAGCTGCATTCTCGGCAATATTGAGGGCCAGGGATGTCTTCCCACTTGAGGGCCTCCCGGCTATCACGTTCAGGTCTCCAGGCTGAAGGCCGGCGGTTATCCGATCTAGGTATGCTATCCCAGTCGGGACCCCCGTCACTGCGTATCCCTTGGCCGCCTGCTCCTGGAGCTCCTTGATGGTCCCCGTGAGGGTCTCGGATATTGGCCGAATACTTGAGCGGACCCGCTCTTCTGCTATCTGGTCGGCTGCGAGTGCGAGGCCCGATAGGTATTCGTCCGGATCCTCGCTCTGATAGCCTTTCTCGAGCCAGTCCATACATACCCCTATCCCTGACCGGATACGGGCAGTAGAGCGCACAATACGTGCGCTAGAGACGGTTGCAGCGGAGGTCGGGACCTTGTCCATGAGCTCCGAGATGTATTCGATCCCCCCCGCGTCCTCTAGCTTGCCATGAGAATCGAGCAGTCTCCGGAGGGTCAATGTGTCTATATGCTTGTTTTTCTTGTGGAGATGAGCGATGCCCTTCATGATGGTCATGTGTCGCTCGTCGTAAAAATCATCAGGCTGGACGTTCTCCAGTGCGTCGTCAATGGCATCTCGGTCAATTAGACAGGAGCCGATCACCCATGTCTCGGCCTCTAGGTCATGTGGTGGAACTCTGTTCATCCCTTTCCCTCTTATGCCTGACTTCCCCTCGTATCTCCTGAATTATTCTAGGTAATCTGGAGACGAAAACCCCGAGAGAGTGATCCGCCTCATTGACAAACTTATCGTCGAGCTCGAAGAACCTATCAAGAGCCTTCTCGGCAAGTCCCATCATTTCGTCGTCTGATGGGTTGCGATCGTTCCTCTTCCCAGGGTGTGCGAGCTGAATCTTGATATTGCTCAGATGAGATTGCCACTTCCCAACGCTGTGACCCGGGTATGTGCCCTTACGTTCGTCATACCTTGTGAGATATGCCCTCCATACTCTTGATTCAAGAGTATTCGGATCATCGGGCGCAGGCGCGGGATCTTCTGTGTGATCTGATCTGCTATGATCTGATCTGTCTAGCGGATGGTCCGGTCCAGTACTAGACGATACTGGATCATCCGGGATGACACCGGATGGCCCTGGATCGCGCGCTTCTATTGTGCCGTTATTGTTGGATTGTGGCTTTTGTTTTCTTCTGCCCGCCCTTGGGTCTGTCTGATACTGATGATAGTCATGAATTTGGATTGATCCATCCTTGAGCCTAATAATCAATCCGGCCTTCTCGGCTTGCTTCATGCCTCGCTCAATAGCCTTGACGCCTCCTCGTTCCCGATCTGCTTGCCACCATCGAGCGATAAATTCTGCGGACCAGTAATGTGCAGGAAGGATCCCTGACTTGTCATGTGCCTTGCACATTTCCCAGGCTGCCTGGGCGGCAACCATGCCCCAGAATCCAGCTACCATACCGCGTGGATGGTGATGTCTTGAGACGTCAACCCTGATCCATCGACCCATTGCCCGTCTCCCGCTTGCCGTCCCGCATCCAATTCTCGACGTCTTCTTTTTTGAATCGAAGCACACCACGTTCGGCAACCTGGAAATGAGGCATTCCCTCGTCCCTGATCCATCTACGGACACAATCCTCGCTCACGGCGAGCCAGGCTGCGACCTCCTTGATTGTCATTAGAGCTTGTGTATTTGTTGTCATGGATGGGACCTTATATTAACGAATACGCCTTGTCAAGTATTTATTCTCCAATGGATACGCGCCCTTCTGCGACCTCGATTACATAGTCCGCCTGTCCCATCGCTCCAGCCCTGTGCGTCACGAATACCACCTGACGCAACCCGCCGAGTTCCATCGCCTTCCTGAGCATCGGGACGAATTGCTCCGCCCGGTCCTGGTCCAATGCCCCATCCATCTCGTCGAGGATCAGCATATCGGACGTCGACCCAGCTCCGCCATGGAGCACCAGGGCAAGTCGGAGAGCGAGGGACACGATCACTTGCTCTCCGCCCGAGAGCGAGTCCATGGTCCGCTCTGCTCCCTTCCTGGAGTCCATGACCACGATGTCCAGATCCTCGAGAAGCTTCTTGCCTCTGGAGTCGAGCTTCGTTGTCTGAAGCCGGACCCGGAACCATGGGGCAACCACCTCAAGGATCGCGTTGCAGTTGTCTGAGATCGCCGGGCCGGCGGCGTCCATGAGCAGGGCCTGGATCCCTTCCTTCCCGAATCCCCTCTCCACGATCTTGAGGTCCGCGATCTCGTTCTTGTATCTGAACGCAGCCTTGACCGCTTCCGCGATCCGAGCCTCTCGCTCCTTGGTATGCTCGAGCTTCTCTTCAAGGGATGCGATCTCTCCAGTCGTGCTGAGCTTCATGGCTAGGGCTGCTTTGTTGTCATCCTCAAGGGCCTCGAGTTCTGTCTTGAGGTTCTCCAGCTCATCGGCTCCATTCCTATCTAGGGCCTCTCGCTCCTTCCTCGCATTCGAGAGACCCACCTCCGCCTCGACCAGATCCTTCTCATATTTGCTGGCTCGAGCCATCGCCTCATTGAGGCGATCGATGTCCTTCGCGAGCTTCATGGCTCTAGCCTGATCTCGTAGGCATTGTTCGTGCTCGTCTTCCGCCTGATCTAGTAGATCACTCTCCGCGCTGTACTTGTCCTGGGCGTTCTGGTCCAGTCCCTCTCTCACCTTGACGAGCCTCGTCTCCAGACGGTCAAGATCCTTCTTCGCCTTCATGGCATCAGCGATGAACTCGCAGCCGGCCTCTTCGCACTTGTCTCCGAATGGGGTCCGACATAGCAGGTCTGCCCCTCTCTTCGCTGCGACGATTTGATCCTGGAGCCGCTCCTGTTCTGCTGATGCCCGCTCATGCCGACTCCGTGCATCACGGAGCTTGTCGAGGTTCTTGCGGGCCCGATGGACTTCCGCTCCAAGCACTCCGGCCCTTGCATTGAGACGGTCAAGCTCGACAGTGCTCTCAAGGATTTCCGGTCCTCTGTCTATCAGGCTGGCAAGACCCTGAAGCTCTGCCTTGATCCTGTCCCTGTTCTGGGTGGCGTTCTTGACTGCCTGGTCCGCCTTGCCAAGCTCGGCGCTCCGACTTGCTCGCTCCTCTCTCAGCTTCGCCACGAGCTCTCGGATCTCCTTAATCTTCGGATCGAGTTCTGCGAGCTCAGAGTTCGCATCGTCAAGCCTCTTCCGCGATGCCTTGAGCAGGTTCTCGATCTCCGAGGACGGAAGCTCGGGAGCCTCCCGCTTCATGGTGAGCTCTTCCTCTTCAAGCTTGATATCAAGATCCTTCCATCTGTCCCTCGTCAGTTCCGCCTTGAGCTGGAACCGCTCGAGACCAAGGAGTCTCTGAAGTACCCGTCTGCGGTCGTCCCTCGTGAGCTTGGAGAAGTCCTCGTCCCTGCCCTGACCACAGAAGGTCCCGGCCAGGAAGAGCCTCTCGTCTGGGAAGAACTCTCGAGCCTGCTCCTTGAAGTCCCTCACGAGCCCGGACTCGTTCACGAGCTCTCCGTCAAGCTCCAGTGTCGCACTCTGCTGGACTGTCTTCTTCCCACCATCGACCACATATCGGACACGGAACGGATCGCCGTTCGATCCATCGAGCTCGATATGTGCTCCCTTGGTCTCTGCCCAGGCCGGCACCTTCGAGCGTGGACCGGGGGCTGATAGGTACATTGCCCATGGAACCGCACTCAGTAGCGTAGACTTCCCACTCCCATTCGGACCAGTGATAGCCACGATTCCGTCGAGGTCTCCCAGTGGGAGCTCCACGTCCCGCAGTGGTCCGAGCCCGTGGATCTTGAGCTTGTCAATCTTGAGGGTCATGGCTTCACCTTCCTGAATTCGGCAAGCGGTCTATGAGTGCCATTATGAGCGGACATTTTTCTACCTCAGGCTTTCTATCGGTCCAGAAAAAGATACATACATCTTCCTCCATGATTCCATAGATCGCATTTCTTGCCCTGGGACCTTTTTTATTTCGACATTCGCCTTCTCGCCCTCGTCTGTTGCATAGGGAGTCTGCAATAACAACTGCCTGCTCCAGCTCCATCAATTTCATTGTTCCTCCTGTTGGGAAATGCACATTTCCTCACGCCTTCTTAGCGTATACCGTGGCCGAGTATTGAACATCCCATATAATCCATTCTCTACCACAATGAGGGCAATCACTTTTGTAATCCGGCTCTAAACAGCCGTCCGTTGTTATGTCTGATAGGTTTATTATTTTCCTGCAATGCGGGCACTCAATCTCGGTTTCGTCGCCAATCGTATCGTATGTATCGTAGATCATGTCCTCTCCTGTTAAGAAATCACGATTTCCTCACTCCTCTGTCACTATCAGCACGCGGGTGCCGGGTTCTATTCTAGTTCCGAATTCTGTTGGATTGCCATGTTCTGGCACTGACCACTCCACGACCCGCCACCGCTTGCCGGCCAGGGTGTCGAGGTGGGCGAGTATTGCCTCGCATTCTGATAGATGTTGGTTTCTGATATTATCGTCATAATTACTTGGAATGGGCGCGTTTTCAAAGTTGGCAATTCGATTTTCCAACCACGCCCGCATCTGCGCCGCGATGGCAACATCCTCGGGGGTCATGGCTCGATCCTCCTCATTAGGCATTGCACGACCTCGTCTCCGAAATCGACATTCGTCATTAGATATCCTCGACGACCGAGGATGTCTCTCATCCTTCTGGATGGTGTCGGTACGATCACGACCCTGAATTTCTCCTCCAATGTTTCGAGCAGTTTTCTGAAGTTGCCCTGCCCCTCATTGCGACTTGTGATTAGAGAGATAACGATCTCGTCCTCCGCCCTGAACAGATATGATGTTCGGTCGAATTTATCAGAGGTAAATCCGAGCTTCTTCCCATCATCAGAGTCGACATTGATAATACCATTCACGGCTCGATCCTTCTGGCAATGTCGAGGATGCCTTCCTTCCTCTCCGGGTCCATGTCGGGATACTCGTGGTCAATCCACCTCGAGAGCCTCTCCACGTCGTCCTCTACCTCGACGATCCCGGCGTCCCTGGTCCTGGTCTGAGGGCGAACAATCTCCTCGACCTTGACCTCTATCTTGAACAGGTCTGTCAGATCTGTGAGCTTGGCCTTTGCTGCCTCGCGCTGATCTTCATCTACCGTGTATCTGAGCCGGAGCTCGTCGTCCTTCTCGGCACCTTCAAGCTCCTTGATGCTATCGGTCGATAGATCCCAACCATCCCCGTTCCACTGTGCTTCGATGTGGCACAGGCGAGGAGATGGGACGTCCTTCGGTGCGATCTTCGTCAACACGTCACGACCGAGTTCGTACTGGACCCATCCCTTCCCATCCGTGCCGGCCTCCCCCCAGTTCATGCGGCACGGGGACCCGGCGTAGTAGATCCCGTACGGGAACTGCTGACGGGCGTGAACGTGTCCGAGGGCGACCGCCGAGAATTCCCCAGCGTTGAAATCATCGGCACCCACCTTGATCCCAGGTGCCGCGCTTGGCTGTCCGTTGTCCAGCGTCGCGCCATGGACGTCCAGGTGAGCGAGGAGCATCGAGGGTCCTTCGTATCCAGCGACTTCCCGCTCCGTCTTCATGCCCGCGATCATCTCCTTTAGGAGCTCGCCCGCGATCTGGTCTCGGTCTTCCTCGGGTGGCGGTTCCTTCAGGGCTGACAAGAGCCGTCCCTTCGTGGGCCAGGGGAGCGTGTGGATCACTAGGTCGGCTGTTTCCATCTCCCAGCCCTCAAGATCCGAGAGGTGCTTGAAACCAAACGAAAGACCACCGCGGCATAATGCAATCGTATCTGGTCCCGTCGAGAACCACATCGGATGATCTGCCTTGAGCCTCTGAAGCACATGGAAGATCGCCGGGTCCGGGTCGTGATTCCCACGGACCACGACGAGCGGAGCGATATCTCCGAGCTCCTGGATGAACCCGCTCACGTTGTAGAGGTCATCCGCGCTCGGGTTGCGCTCCATCAGATCCCCGGCGTGAACAATGAGGTCCGGCTTCGCTTCCTTGATCTGTTTCGTCATGTCCGCGAGGGCGGTCCGAACGCTCCACCATCGGGGGTGCTTCGTCGATATGTGGCTGTCAGCCAAATGTGCGATGCGTATCATTTATCATCCTCCATTGCAATTAGTCGACATCGAACGGCTCCGCCGCTTAACCCGACCAGTTGCCCTATCTTGACGAACGAAAGACCGATCCTTCGGAGCTCTCGAATCGTCTTGTTTTTCGGATCCGATTCACGTCTTTTCCTGAAATGTTCGGAGACATGACGCCTCGGGTCCATAACCTCTAGGTTCTCGATCCTGTTGTCTGCCTTGTTCCCGTTCTTGTGATGCACGATCTCCCACGGCCAGAGGTATCGATTGAGATGGTCCTCCATTACTAGGCGATGTTCGAGCATGTAATCAACGGCATTTCTGAACGGGTGAGTGTATGCCTTCACATAAACATAACCGCTTTTATGAATGAATCGTCCGCCCTTCCAGGCCGAACAATTGTCTCGCCGCTGGAGTCTGCCATTGTGTCCATGGATGAATCGTTTCGGCTGTCCTTTGACATGACCAAACCGATACTCGTTCCTCGTTGCTATCGGTGCCGATCGATTACAACCACACCAACAAGATCCATACGGAGCGTCCGCGTTCTCAGCCCACCATTCGCGATATTGTTCGGGAGTTGAATAGGGATACTTGTGATTCGATTTCATCTTGTGTCCTTTCCATCGTCGGTCACTAGTCGACGATGGATTCACTTTATCATGCCGGTTAGGCATGTCAAGAAAGGGAGCCCCGCCCAGGTTGTGATCCTGCACTGCGCGGTCGTGGACACAAGACGACCCAAACAGCCAGCGGGGCATATCCATTATAGCACCCATGACCTCAGAACGGCTGCTCGAAGCCGTCGTCTTCGTCCACCCTGTCGCCGGTATCGTGGTCATATGGTACGTCCTCAACCGGGGGAGGCGGTCTCCGCTCTTCCTCGATGGGCTTCGTCTTCACGTTCTCCGCCTTCACATCGATTACCTGTGTGTCCGCTGGAGCGAGCGGAGTCTCCTTCCCGTAGAGTGCCCGGGTCGCTAGGCCGGCACCCTCGAGCTTCTTCTCCATATACATTCGCCTGAGCTCCGGGTCTTCACATCGACCAGTCTCCACGAGAGCAGGCACGACGAAGGGCTTCCGAAGCTCTTCCTCGGTATACCCAGACTTCAGGGAGAGAGCCTGGCGGATGGCTCGGTTCCGTGCCTTGCTCTCCGCGTGCTCGAGGATGAAGGCTCGCATCTCACGAATTCGGCGCTCACCGCTGTCCCTGCTCTCAGCCTGGAGCTTCTGGACCATTGCTGACCCGTCTCGGAGGTCAAGGATCTTCTCCCCGCTGATCTCGAGGAGGTTCCTGCCATCGTAGTCCGGGAAGTATCCGACCGCCCGGAAGTGGACGTAGTGAGGATCGCTAGCATCATCGAGCCGGCCTGAGCGAGCACCATCCCAGGTGATCCTCGCAGCATGGGCAAGCTTCGCGAGGGCACTCTTACCGAGAGCGTTCTTCCCGCCCCCGACATGGTAGACCTCCCCGCCCTTCTGCATGGACCTGGAGTCGATCTTGACGACCCTCAGGCTCCACTCGAAGAAGACTGGGACCTGATCGATGGCCACGATCGGGGCGATGAGATTGGCATTCTTCGAGGCCTTCTGCATAGCCTCATGCAATGGTCCGAGCTCCGAGAACGTTCTCGGTCCGCCCTGTTCCGTCTTAGCGAGGGACGAGTCCCCTCCCTTCTTGTCGTTCATTTCTTCCTCCTTGGTTTCCCGCGACCACAAGGCGACAGCTAGATAAGGTTGGGGGGGTACCTTCCACCTGTCGCCTCCTGGACGCGGGAGCGTTCATTGGTTCACTTGTTCGACTGGTCCTCGAGCCACTTCTCGATCTCGGACCGCCGGAACCTCCAGCTCGACCTCTCGCCCTGATGGATCCGGTAGGCCGGGATCGTGCCCTCTCGAGCCCTTTGCCTGACGAGGCTGGGTGAGATCCTCAGGAACTTCGCCACCTCGTCAGCCGTCATGATATCCGTGTTTGCTGTGCTGGTCGTGTCTGTCATGATGCCACCTGTATATACTGCTTTGGCATGCTTGTCAAATAAATCATCATTGCTACCCTTCATGATTCCTCTTATCTCAGGATCCAACCGATGAGGACCCGTCCGTTCCAGTTCTTGATCTCGACGCTCCGGCGGTCGCCATTAAGGAGCTCCTTGAGCTGGGCCTGGTTGATGACGTACTCCTCGTCCTCCTCGGGACCGAACTCGAGCTCGAGGCTCCGCTTGACGCTGTCCCAGTCCTCGTGGTCCTCGACGATTACCTGGCTTCCTGTCCCTGTGATAAGCTTGAGTTGCATCGTTACTTTCCCTCCTTGCGTGCCAGTGTGGCCTGAATCTGGTCCTTAGTCATGGGAACGTCAATGTAGTAGGGCCTCCAATAGCCAATCACCTTCCGGTCCCAGCTCTTGGCCTCGAACCAGTAGCGGCCCGAATAGACATGGCCATCAGGGACCTGCCGAGACATGAGCTCGTTACCCTCTCCGTGCTTCCTAGTCATGTGGCGCTTGAACGAGCTCATGCTCTTGTAGGTCTTCTCGTTGCCGTCTACGTCGATGAATTCTATACGGTCGAGGACTCTCTTCGTGTACTCCATCGTTCCCTCTCCGTTCTGTGTGTTGCCGTTCATGCCTCCATACTAATGCAGGGGTTGTGCCAGATATGATAGATACGATACGATTTCTTATAACTCCCTGATATCACTAGGATCTTAGTTGCAATCGGGTCCGTTCCTGGGGTTTCGTAATTATACGTTTTCGGACATGAATGTCATACCACGTTGTAATTATTGCAGACCTGTCCCGTAAGTGCCCAATAACGCTACACTATCAGGGATTCGCTAGGTATGACACGCCACCGGGTCCCTATGACAGGGATGTCGTGCTATGAAATCTATGCGGGATTACGGAAGTACGGGCATGGATGTCTCGTATGGTGGCGGGTTTATCGTATCTGTCATATTGTTGAATTTGTGCGTAGCCCTCAGGCTTACGAGGATGGATTCTGGTGGGCTCTCTTGGAATGAATGGTAGGACACGTCCAAGGCATGGTTCGTCCACTGAGCGACGGCTGAGAGCCTCGTTTTCTCATGACTGGGCTCACAGAGGTCCTGGACCTAGGCCGTCAGCCCTGGCCAGCGCTCTCGGTACCAAAAACGGACCCGAAATCGTACTTCTCAGGGGGCGGGTCCCATGGCTTGCCAGACTTCGTGGTCCTGCTCAATGGACAGGCGTCGGAGTGGGTCAGGACATGGTCCTCGTCCAGGGGGATGGCATACTCGCCACACAGATGGGTCACCAAACCCACGAGCCCTGGACCGGAGGGCCCCCCCTGGATCTGGGTCTTCGGGAAGGGCTCCTTCCCGGGCGTGCTCAGTAGTTCGATCCCGATGCTCTGACCATTGACATCCAGAGTCGGGAACCAAACGGTCGGGGAAGGGTACTGCTTCGTCAGGTACCATTTCTCGAACCACCATCGGTATCGATCCGACGTCAACCACCGCGGGAGCTTCGTGCCTTGCTTCCGCATGAACCGGAGTCGAGCGAAATACTCAGCGAGCCGTCCGCGTCTCCGTTTGGATCCATACCCTGCGTGCCATGCTGAGAAGTCATCCGGGACGCACTGGATCACCTCTCCGAGGTATCCGATCAGGTAGTGACCGGACGCCTTCATGATGCGCGTGTAAACGTGCTCGGCTGCATCCATCGGAGCATTCCAGTTGAATCGATCCCGGTCGCGTTTGAATCGACCAAGCACTCCGACCCCGGTGTGATGTACGATGATATGAGAGATTGTGTCGAGTGTTCTCAGGTTGAGAACTCCCTTCCTCAAACCCAGGCCGGGCGCTTTCCTCGCTCCGGGTGCCCAGACTCCTTCTCCTGGTTTCCACTTGCTCACGGTTTCACCTCCTTGAGATCCGTGGTCGACTTCCAAGCATCGAGCTCCTGATCGGTCGGGAGCCTTCCTTCGATTTGCATCTCGTCTACCCAGTTCGCATGGGCGATCTGGAAGTCCTCGTCCGTGGGATACTTCCTCTGTCCCTTCTTCCAGCATATGCCATCCCGACATGCTGTCCGCTTGTAGCGGTCCTTGGGCTTTGGTTCCCCAGTCGCCTTCTTCCAATTGCCGGTCCCGTAGAGATAGCATCGTTTCCGCCACTCGCTCGAGCTCGGGAAGCTCGAGATCGTCCACTTGTGAATCGGCTCTGGAAGGTCAGGGACCTGGACTGGGACGAGCACTCCGTCGAGCTCCTTCATCTCTGTCCTGTGCGGGAAGTACATGAGTTCGTCTCCCCATCCATAGACGGGATCTCCGTTCTCATCTGGTTCGTAGAACTCCGCCCGCATGTGTAGTCCTGCCATCACACGCCCCACCCTGCTGCCCAGTTTCCACAGCTCCGTTTTCGGAGCGAAGACCCAGAGGATCCGGCTCTCTGTCTGGTCCCGATACCACTTCATGAGCTGCCACCATTTGTGGCGATGGTTCAGGATGCCTCGCTCCTTATGCGCGACCTTGATCGCCTTCCTGAGCTTCTGGCAATTGATAGAGCCGCACGCTCCCACGAATGCTTCCGCCTCCCATCGATTGGTCTGAGCCTGCTCGAGAAGCCAGTCCTCCCAGAAGCCCTCCTCATTGAACATCCTGTCTCGAGCGAGATACCGTCTATAGCCTGCGAGCGCAATCGAGAACCTGGGGTCTCCGCACGGGTCTCCGCATACCTTGGTATCCTTGCAGACCTGTCGAGTGAATGCGTATCCATTGGACATGAGCCCGGCCTCGAGAAGGGTCGTGTCCTTCGTATGACTCCACCAGTTCCCGCGGCTCTCGAGGTGAGCTCGGCTTCCAGCCGGGACCATCTCGTGGGGCATGTACTCCTCGAACCAAGGACCGAACCTCTCGACGTTCTTCCAGACTCCAGCTCGGTACTTCTTGCCCTTCGGCTTCTTCTTCGATAGGAAGCTCTTCCCATAGTCGACACCCTTGATAAACGAGTTCCCTCCGTTCGCTCCGACTTCTAGGGCATAGAAGATTGAGACCACGACCGCAGCGGCGAGTATGGCCATTCCGAGCGTAAATATGAGCGGAGACAGATAGTACCACCATTCCTTAAACTTCTTCTTCATGACTCCTCCTCCCACTCCTCCGCCTTTCGTTTCCTGGCATTGTATATGTGTCGCATGTTCAATTGATCGAGGACGTTCTCGCGACGGGAACAGTTCTCCTTGCATCCGAATGGGAGAGGCGTGATACGACATGCGTCCACGCTCGTGAGACACTGCCACTGACTGCCTATGCGTCGACAGAGCGGACAGTGGATGTCCACTGGCCTCGTCTCGCCGTCAATCTTGTAGGGGGGTTTCATGGTTGGCCCGGACCGGGCGGGGAGGGAATCCTATCGGGACCGACTCTCGCGGAACTTCCGGCGGAACATACGGACCGCATCCTGGGAACGACATCTCTTCTTGAGAGTCTTCCATCCCTTGATATCTTTGAGCCTCATATTATCCGCACCATCACCCTTCTCCGCCACAATTCGGATAATCTCTGCCGCCAGATTGAGACCGCTCGAGATTATATTCGCGATCATCTCGTCCTCCTCAATCGTCCTTTGGATCGTCCGGGTCCGACTCGAGGTGGCCCGTGAATCCGTTGATACCTTCAATCACGTTCGAGGCAATCTTCGGGACTGGTACTCCTGCAATCTCCAGAACCTGCCTGAGCTCATCGATTGCATGAGCAACATCCTTGAGAGCCTTCACGAGTTCGCCCTGGTCCGCATGGTCCCAGGCGTCGAGCCCTTGCTCAACCGTCTCAAGAGCATCGCTCGCAGCCATCATCGAGGTCTCCCATCGATGGTTGTGCTCATTGAGCTCCTTCATCGCCTCCTTGAATGCAGCCTCAGCCTCAGCCTCAGTCCAGTCCGGGTCACCATCCGCGATCACCCTGTCCGCAATCTCCTCACTCGCAGCCGTGTAGCTCTCGTCCCATGCCTCGTTCAACTCTACTAGGGCTTCCCCGGCCTTCAGGTTCCAGATCCTGAAATTCTTCTTCACCTTGTCCTTGTCGCACTTCTTTCCCATGACCGCAACGCACATAACCGCCATGAGTAGGACCATGGCTGTCCCGTGGTCGAATCTGTTGCGTTTCATGAGTCGCCCCCTGCCTCCTCCTCCTCCTTCTTCTCATGCCACCGAACGAAGGCACTCGTCCTCCCGTCGGTCCTGCTGTCTGCGTATTTCTGACCAGCTGCCAGAATCGTGAACACCACAGGCAAGAGGATCGCGAGTTGGTCAAATACCTTGACCATTGCCTCCATGCCTGTCCACCTTGGGACGATAGCTGCGACAATGCCAAGCACGACACCCGCGATCAGAGACCATGAGCTGGAATGACTCAGCCAGCTGATCAAGGCATATAGAACTGGATGAGGGAGCTTCTTCTTTTTGTCTGGCATGGTTCCTCCTTCATGGCGACTTGCATCGAGCACCCTTCGACGCGTGGCAGTCGAGTTTATGCTTCATCTCTCGGAGATCCTCTCCTTGGTCCACGGCCTCGAGAATCTCCTTCTTCATAACCTTTTGCTCCAGTTGGAGCTCGTCGACGTCTTCCTGGACGTCTTCAACCTTGTCCTCTGTTTTATCAACCTTGCGGATGATTTCGACCTTCGTTTCCTGAAGGGCAGTCTCATGGGAGGAACTCGTCTGATAGAAGAGCGCAATCCCGCCTCCGATAATCACAAGTAGTTGAATCACAATCGGGAGTGCTAACTTCAGATTATCAGACTTTCCAGGCATTACCCTCCTCCTTCTCCACCATTATAGAATATCCTCCACAGGGAAGGAACTCTTCGCGGTCCTCCACGCCCCGTTCGCCCATGCTGCATAAGCCTGGATCTTCCAGGCCCCGATCTCGTTTATGTCCCCTATCTGCGTCGTGTAGTAGATCCAGCCGTCTGTCCCTGGTGGATTCAGAATGAGAGCGGTCTTCGTGGATGCAGCCGCGATCGGTGGCTTGAGGATGATCTGGAGCGTGATTGCTGCACTCACGTCCACTGGAACATCCAGGCCGGTGGTCTGGTCGCACTCCACGATCTGGATTTTCAGCTGGGTTCCATAATCATTGAGATGGAGAGTGTCTCTACAGTCGCAGGTCATCCCTCAACCTTCTTCCTTATCTCTCGGGCGATCGGGCCCTCTCGTTCGCTCTCTCTCACGATCGGGAGCTCATCCTGTGACTCCCTCACGATCGCCAGACTCCACTCGAACACGTCGACCGGGGTGACTATCACTTGCTGTCCCCACCATGACCAGTAGCCACGAGTCGCCACAGCGAGAGACGATCCCTCCCCATATCCACGAGTACCTCGTGGATTCAGGAATGGTGTTAGCTGCGGAAATGCCATCAGGTCTGAGGACCGATCTTGATCGGGTTCGTGTCACCTTGGGTCTGGTACCAGTAATAGCGAGTAAATGTGTAGATAGGAGATGCCCAATTCGCGGCAGCTGGATCCTTGACCTTGACCACTTCATAATCGATACTACCGACCGCCACGTTCCGTGGTGCTCCAGTCGGAGATCCGGTCTTTACGAAGATCTCAATCTGCCACTCACCGATATGCAGCATCCGAACTTCGTTTAGTAGGTTCCCGTACTCAGTAGCATAGAAGTCCGCGGTCGTGTTCGCTGTCGTATTCGAGGAACATGCACACCGAATCTGATAGCCAGATGGAAGCACGAGCTCCCCGGCATTCTCTGCTAGGATAATATGAACGCCCTGGGAGAGACTCCACCATAGAGTCTCTATAGACCCGTTGAAAATGTAGATATCAAACGTGTCTCCACCAGCAAGACCGTTAAGGTTGAGTTCAATCCGTGATATCTCGGCTGATGCTGTCCCTAGAAGGCCGGCGTCCGAGAAGTCGAACAGTCCTCCGACCGTGTCCGCATTGTATGTCTTGATCCCATTGGTGATCGAGGAGCCGGCAGTGGGTTCTGTCTTGTTCCACTGGTTCCCCGAGGTGAGCGTCTGCTTTATCCCATAGAGGTCGGGCATCAGGTCGCCTCCTCAAACCTTCCAAGGTCCTCGATGATGATCTTCGCGTTCCTGATCTGAGCCGTCCCGCTTCCAACCGAACGCCTGAAGTCTATCTCCACTGTATGCGACCCGTCATCCAGTTCTCGTACATCGAACCCCGACAGGTTGACGGTGTCTATGTTCGTCTGTGCCTTACCACCCGGCGATCCGTCTATGGCTACCCGTGCCTCACATACCGTGTTTCCCGCCGTCGTGTCGATGTCCGCGGTCCATGTGATCTTGTATTTGCCGTATGGGATGTCTGTACGGGTCATGGTCAGATAATTAGCCCATACGTCTGTCAACGACGTGTCCTGATCAACCCTGCGCTTGAACCAATGACCAAGACCTGTCGGTCTGGGAATCAGGCCGGAGATGATCCCATCGAAAATCGTCTTATCCCCCGCGACCGGCTCGCTCGTGAAGTAGCAATAGAGGATCGAGTCCGCTGGCGTGTCCTCGTTTTCCACCCACGTTGAACCGTCATAATACTCTGGGTTCACCATTGCGGACGCCTCGACCTCTCGTCTGATCCGATCCAAATATGGAGACGGGGGAGCCTTCGTATAATCACTGACCCAGCGGTCAAGTCCGCTATCGTATTGCCACGTCATATCATGTCACCCTGTAGAACATGAGGGAAGCCTCCTTAGCATATGCCGTGACGGGATTTCCCTCTCTGGATAGCCTCAACTCGATCGTGAACGCGAGCGCAAGAGGTGGACAAAAGTAATACTCGGAGCTCTTGTTTCTGTATTCCATCTGGTATGTGTTGTTTAGATATACCGATCCACCATACGGCGAAGTGTAAAGCGTCAGGGTCGCATATTTGTTATTGACGCTACTCTTTAACTGTCCAGAAAAGACCGCCACGTAACATGCCGACGTGCTCAGGGCTGGCGTTGTGATCGTCGCGAGCACTGTATACCCTGCGGCCGCGTGCGTTGTTTCGCTCCAAGTCTCATCATACTGGAAGCCATCTCCGAATACTCCAGCTCCATTCTGGTCCGCCCAGATAGTACCGTTTGATCCGTCCGGCCTGAGTCCCCGTGTCGTGTCTGTGGAGGAGGTCCAGACCCCTGTCACGTCACTCTGTTTGTCCCATCCAGTCGTCGAGTCCTTCGTTGTCAGATACGATCCAGCCATCAGGACACTCGATAGAGAACGAGTCTCGCGTATTTGATATACGCGGACCCTGATCCAGTGACCTTCCACTGAATCTTGAAAGTGACAGACCCGGAAAGACTGGTCAGTCTTCGCGATCCGTGGAAGTTGGTAAACTCTGTTTCCGTATGACTTGACTCATGGACCGTGCTTGCGCCCGTGGAGTTGTATGTCCTACCCTCGACACTCGTTGCGCCGTGGTAAGTGTCGTACATCCACTCCAGACGATAGTAGTACGTGTTCGTCAAGCTGGTAGCGTTCAACGTCACGCGGTCCTGATACGTAGTCTGTGACGTGCTCGTTTGTCCCCACTGTTCCGCCTGAAAATATTCGTCTCCGAACACTCCACCGCCGGAAGCCGTAACCCACTGGACCCCGTTCGATCCGTCAGGTGCGAGGATCTTCGAGGTCGACGTCTCAGATGTGTAGACGGCTGTTATGTCCGCCTGTTTCTTCCACCCTGTCGCGGAGTCTATTATGAGGAGCTTGTCTCCGGCCACGTCGGTCCCCTACTTCTTCTCTTGCTTGCCGTTGACGTGTTTGATCATCCCTGACTGGAAGTCATATCGCCAGTTCGTGGCATCGTCCGGCTCGATCCCATACTTCTTCAGAACGTGGAATCCTATGGTCTGATATGCCTTGTCCGCCCTGTCGATATTCTCCCTGAGCTCCTTCACCTGTGGGGAGTTCATAAGTTTGGCGACGAGAGATCCGAACGTCTTCTCCAAGTCGTTCAACTCACGACGGGCATCTGAAAGAAGCTTCTGGTCGTCAGGGTTGACGTTGATATCCGAGTAAGTGGACTCGGGTCTGGCCTGTTGCTTCTTTCCCATCAGGAGAGGATCGTCGGCGTCTGGAGTTGATAGTCGAGGTCTGTCGCGTTCTTGGCGAACCCGAGCGGGAGGACGATATTGCCGGAGCCGGTCGGGAACGTGGTCTGAGTTCCACCAGCCACTGAGGTTGATAGATAGATCGGAGCTCCAGCCGTCCATCCAGAACCCACGCTCGTTATCACTCCCTTGGATGCAATTGCCCCGGAACTCGCGGCGGAGATTGCCTCCATCGCAATCCCGACCACCTTTGAGGTCGTAGCTGAGTTAGCCTGAGCTTTCCCGACCTCGTTGTTCGTTGCGTTCTTATACACGACATCACGATCTGCTATGCCTCCAGTCGCGGCGACGTAGTCGTTCTCGACCCGGTTCGCCTGAGTCGCCGTGATTCCGCTCGTGACAGTCAGGTCGTCGCACCATATCTCTGCAAACCTGAATGTAGTATTGCCTAGATCATAGGTTCCATCAGTCTTGGGTATGATGTCCGACGCCAGACTGGCATTGACTATCACATCATCCGCGGAGTCACTCCCTATGTTCGTGTCGCCGTTGAAGGTCGCGGTCGCAGCGACGGTCAGGATCGCGGTCCCAGATATGTCCACGTTAGCGGAGAAGTCACTAATCACGTCAACGTCCAAGGTTCCTCCAGTGTCGACCAGGAGGCCGCCTTTGCAGTTCGTCGCCCCGGTAATGTCGAGAGTCTCGGAGACGTCCAGGTCTCCAAGGATGGAAACCTCTGTCGTATAGGTCGCGTCCGAGTTCTCGATGGTGATCGTAGACGGGGCGGAGGCGTTTATCGAGTCGATCACGAGCGTCCCGACAGTGTCCTCTATCTCCTCGGTCGTCACCTTATCGATAAACCCACCGAGGAACCTGAGAGAATCAGAGCCGAGATTACTTGAGCTGTCCGCAATCGGGAGCAGGTGGGTCGAGGTCGCCATTCGTGCGACGAATTCTACTGTATCAGTGGCCGCGTCTCCGAAGGTCGTGTTCCCCTGGAACGTGGTTCCTCCGACATAGGTCTGGGTTCCCTGGACAGTCAGGTCTCCCTCGACCGTGGTCGTGATCCCGGTCTTCCCGATAGAGATCGCCGTGGAGTTCGTGGTCCCGATTGACAGGGATCCAGCCGCGCTCCTGTCAATCCCACCAAGGAGGGCAGTATCCGAGTCGGAGAATTGCTTCGACCATCCAGTTGTCGTGTCCTGAAATACAGGCTTGACGTTCGCCATTTTCTAGGCTCCTTTTACTCTCTTGAACATATTGATCATCCCGGTATGACCGGGAATCTTCGTTGCCTCTAGGCTCCGAGCTAGAAGCTCATCCTTCTCTCGGTCCCCGTGGTCGATCACGAACGTGTCCCCCTTCTTCAGGTTCTCCGCGATCACATTCCTATCCATGTCCAGGGTCTTCTCGTGTTTCAGATCACATATGTATTCCATGGTGATCGCCATTTTTCCTCCTCACATCTGGACAGGCTGTCCGATGGTAATGTTCAGGGTCGTTGTATCGACGGCTCTCCCGACCAGTTGGGCTAGGTTCGGAGTAGTTGGATGGCTTGTCGAGATCGCCCCAGCTGCGATTGCTGAGACGAAATAGAGGGCGTCAGGGGTGAGGCCGGCGAATCCACCGAGTTCTCCAGTCTTCACGATGATGCAGGAGGTCGTCGTTGGCTTCGACTTGATGAATCCGAGGCATCCCATCGTAGCCACCGTATCCGCTCGAGCTTGTCGCACGTTTCCAGATGCGCTCTGATAGACCGCGTCTCCGACTGACTCGGTGGCAGTACAAACCCAGGTCTGCTCTATCTGCTCCCCTCCAGGGATCGCATCAGTGGATCCGAAGGAGTGCGTCGACCCATGGGCGGATGGAGCTCCTCCCTGGAGTTGGCCGTCCTTCCAGTGTCGCATCTAGATCCTCGTGAAGTACACGAACTGAACTACATCTCCACCGACGGAACTTGCGACATAGATCTTGGCGATATCGTCGATCGGGACTGGGTTCGTCGGAGCCGTCGAGGGTTTCGGGACTCCTACTCCAGCGGTCGTGATCCCGGAGTCTCCCATGATGACATTGCCGGTATTCGCCTCGTCTGCTGTCACGATGACAGCCTCACAGGCTGTCGATGAGCCGAGAGCATAAGCCGTATTCGCAAGGGTGCATGTTACGGATCCCGATACCATGCCGGTATTGGGAGAACTCGAGGTCGGAATCGATCCTCCGGTGTCTCCCGTGACGGGCTTTGTTCCGTCTGGTGTATCTATACAGATCAGCGCCTGTCCTGCCATTGTGGCCTCCTATAGTATCCGCTTGTCTTGAGCGGATATCATGTCAGTTCTCAGGACGTCTCCCCCTGCGGCCTCGTTCGTCCACAGGATAAGATCCGCCTTGTCGTTCGCTGGGGCCTGTGTCAATGTCTTCGAATCCTCGTCGGCTGTCCCCGCTCCTCGATCATGGTAAAAAGTCGCCCCAGTCGCGGTCGTGACGATCTCGAATACATGCCAGCCAGTGGATGGTGCGACAGTGAGTGTATCCGATGCGGTTCCACCGATCCCATCATCGATCCTGACCGTCCAGACAGGCCACGATCCAGCGGCCCTCGCGACATAGAAATCCACAAAGGACGGAGCTACAGAGTTATAGAGACCGAGTCTCATGTAGTCTCCATTGGCCCAACTGCCGACCAACGTATCCACCTGCCATCTGAACCGGACATGAGTGGACCGGAACCTCATGGGCTGATCTTGCGTTGCCCAGCCGGTGTCGGTCGCAACCTGGATCGTCTGTGCTTTTACTCCGACTGCGTCCGAGAACCACACTGTCGTAGCGGTTCCGGCGGCCAGCAAATAGTTCGAGTCATGCGCGATTCCTGATCTATTGACGAAGTGCTCCACAAACCCAGGCTTATCAGCTCTCTGAGCCATGAAGGAGAGAATCTCTCCTGAGTTTGCGTAGTCAGTGTCTGAGCTATCAGTAAGATCCGTCCTGTCAATACCCAGCTTCTTGGCTATCGCTATGATTTCCTGTCGAGCCTGGTTGAACTCTTCCGCGACAGCATTGACATTCAGATCAACCGGAGACTTGTCGTTGGACTTCTCCCGGCCCATGCCGGCATTCGACGTGCTCCAGTCATCGGCGGTCGGGAGATTCTGCGGATACTTTGGCGTTTGAGCCATTCCTTCCTCCTAAGACACATCCCCGGTGTAGAGGATCTCAATCATCAGGTAGACTGTATTCCCGGTGTTATTCATCCAGACGAGGTCTCCAGCTGTGATCCCGCCACTCGTGGTATCGGACGCATATATCCACTCATTAGCGTGAGGAGCTCCGAATGGTTGCCACTTGACCCCAGTCGGAGTTGGGAGGGTCAGGTTCGCCCCTCCCTCGGTCCCGAATAGGTTCCACTCCTGAGCGTCGAATGTCGCGTTCGGATCATAGGTCGCTCCCCCTGGCAGATCCGTTGCAGCCCCACCGCCTCCACTGTTGCTGATCTGAGTAACCGTGACCTCGAGAATCCTGTCTCTCCAGTCGATGGATTGATCGATTGCTGTCGCTCCACCAGCCGTGAAGGATCCCTGAGCATAGATGCGCCTTGCTCCTTCGAGCTGAACAGTCGGAGACAGGGTCGAACCGAAGAACTCCCAACCGACGGACCAGTAGTCCTGGACGTCGTTGAATTTTGCAGCGGCGATTGACCCGTAGAGACTCTGAGTCCATGTTCTGTTCTCACTCGCCATACTACGGCCTCGCTGGATACTGGATGTTTAGGAGCATCCCGAAGCGGTCAGAACCACCAGAAACACGGGCGAAGAAGTCTCCAGTCGATACAGGAGAGAGATTCGCTCGAGCTGCTGCGTAGTAGACATTCCCATCCGTCAGAGCCACATCAGTGGGAGCCGTGGGAGCCGAGACGCTCGGGTCCGTGCCTATATCCGTGTACCAGATATCCCAGGTCTTCGAGAGACTCGTATCTGGATCATACGATGCCCCTCCAGGGAGCTCAGCCGCACTAGTGACCCTCTGAATGAAGGTCAAGTTCATCCGTTTCCTCCAGTCTCTTCCGCTATCGAGAACGGTCAGAGGTGGAGTGCTCGTCCCATCATATGTCCATTGACCATAGTAAGCGGACGCCCCGATGTCCGTCAGGCTCGAATAGAACGTGGATCCATCGGCCTCTCCAGCGAATATCCGACGATCCTGGATCCTGTTCATCTGGTCTGCCTTCGGGCTCTGATAGAGATTCTGGGTATAGATACGCCTCTCCTCAGGCTCTCCATTCCCAGTTCCATCATCGCTCTCGAAGACCCATCCGGTCATGCAGATATATATGGAGCTCCCAGAGTAGTTGGCTACTACGAATCCATTCCCACCAGACTCGGCAAATATGTAGATATTCGACCATCCAGATGGCGTCCAATAGACCCCGGTCGGTGGATTGCCGATGCTCGCACCAGCTCCAGTCCAGAACAGTTGATACTCTGGTGAGTTCTGGTGCGTGTTCGGATCGTGGCTCCCGCCCTGTATGAGTGCAGCCGCGGACGAGACCGTCCACGCCTTCATAAGGACGATTCGATATCTCGTATCCAGCCATCTGTCCGCATAGGCTCGAGTTGTCAACTGGTCATTGAACAGAGAGAAAACCGTGGAACCAGATGTCGGAACCGGACCCCTCTGGGCGAATTGCCAGGCCGAGCCCTTCCATCCCGAGAACTTCGCGCATCCGCTGAAGTTCAGACCTCGGATTCCGTTATCCTGCCACGAGTTGAAGTCAGAATACCTCGGGCAGTTATAAAGACCGTTCCAGGGTTCATGAGGAGCCGGCCAGTTGGCGATCGTGACTGTCCTGTTCTCGCTAGGCACCAGGAACATCCTTCCCGCACGCACAACCGCGGAAGCCATCTGAATAGAACTCAGGATAGAACGGAGAGGAAACCTGGTCGTTCGAGGTAGCTATTGCCGGGATGGTGTGGGCTGGTGCCCACCTCTCGACCATCTCCTCGACCGCTCTATATAATTCTCGATACTCTGGCAACTGCATAAACTCAGGAAGGAGAATCACGAAGAACGCTGCCCCATTCGGTCCGATCATCGTGGAGTAGTCGTTCTCGTATCCCTCCGCCCATGTGAAGTAGTTCGGATCGTCGATCATGTTCTCGGCTTCAGTGGCGATCTTCCTCACGTTCGCCATGTTGACGAGGATCCGCATGAGGGCCCTTTGGAATGCCTGACGCCTCTGAATGGTCTTGAGACCGCTTGGAGCGAACACAAGAGCAGCTATCTTCTCCCAGTCCTCAAGAGCGGCTAGGGCCTTTGCTTGGACGCTCTCGTTCGCGGTCTTGCGTGCCTCGCTCTCCATGGCAGAGATACCACGAGCAAGACCCATCAGAAACCGAGAGCGGACCGCATCATAATCCTTCGTATATGCTCCAGCGCCGAGATGGTTCTGGAGCAAATTGTACCACCGCTCCTCAGCGTCTACAGATCCGCCGAACCGGGCGGTCCCGCCGAAGTATGAGAAGGCTCCGAATCTCATGTGTTTAACTTATCGTACCTTATACGAGTAGTGGTGAGTCGTATCGCATTCGCCACAAACGTGGACCCGCTCAGGGCAGATGCTGTCGCTGTCACGTCCGAGGCCGGCGTTGTCCAGGACGTGTTCAGGTGCCTTCTCACCCCATCCACCTCCACATCCATGATCGACCTATTGAGATCAGCGAGGACGAGGTCTGTGGGCCTCTCAGAGCTCACCAGAGGCCATCTGGAGCCCGTCGCGTCATCAGCAGGACCCAGGCTATCAAATATCCCCTCGATGGCTGTAACGGTCGCCTCTGTGGTTGGACCGGCTGGATATGCCGGTCCGGTGCCTGTTGAGTCCGTAAATGGCGTATCAACATAGATGGACCATGGAGAACCAGAGCCCACTATATTCGTCACTGTCCTGACCTCGAGATGGTAGTGAGATGCGCTCGATTGTGTCCTGATGTTGATTGCAACCCTATCTCCGACTACGAGGTTCTCAGACGAGGGATCCGTTGTCACAGTGAAGAAGGTCCCATCCGTGGAGATGCCAGAGACAGTGAGGGTTGCACTTGCTGCTGTTCCCCAGTCCCGGCCATAGTTGTCGTCTGGGGTGATCTCCACATCGACAGCCTGATCCTGGGCAGTGGGAAGAACAGCTAGGAAGTCCTGACCTACTGCTCTCTGACCATCCGTGGTCGAGGTCCCATTGATGTAGTTATTGACATCCGTCAGGATTGCCGATGTGAGCCATCTTCCACCAGGGACCGTGGCATGACCGAAGATCGTTCCATCTACGGACAGAATGTGACGAATTGCCTTGTAGACATATCCCTCCGCGACTTCGTCGATATCAGTCATCCACCGGACAAAATCCCCTCGGTTCCCGGAGTTCCCGGTTCCTCCAAGGAGATTCAGTAGGCGCTCCCGAAGCTCCTCATCCGTCTCCTGGTCGAGTCCTATGGTGGTGAATGCTGTCTGGATAGTCCCGACCGAGCTCATCCCAGACGGTGGACTCAGAGTCGTCAAGGTCGTTCCTACAGCCTTGGTCGTGGCTGCTCCAGTGTCTACAGCGGAGAACGGGATATCCACGTTCCCAGAGGCACTCCAGGATCCAGCCGTGTCCGCCTGATACGTGATCCCATCCGCACTCCGCCACTGCTGAGTCGCAAGCCATGATCCGGTCCCGGTCACAGTCACTCGGACCTCTCCATCTGATGCCCCTCGAGCCGCGACCCTAGTCAGGCCATATAGACTCGCCAAATTCGACAGATCATCTTCGCTAGAATAGAGCGGATTGATATCACGATGGAGGGCCTTCGCATTCCCCATGCTCGCGACCACGGCTTGGGCGATCACATTCCCGAGATGATACTCGGGAGACCCGTCGCTCGTGTCCATATCTTGGAGCCACGTATTCCACCCGGCTCGGATGATTGCGAGGAGCTCCTCTTGGGTCGGAGTCGTGTAGCTTGGCATCAGTAGAACCCCGGCTGAATTGGGACCTGAAGGTCCTGTTTCTCACCACCACCATCGGTCCAAATTACCCGAACCGATACAATGAATCCCCCAGCCGGCTCGACTTCCACAGAAGCACTCCCGGCCTTGATGACCTTGGTATCTTCAAGCGGAGACAATGCAGACAGGAGCGAGAACTCTAGCTCCTGTATCTGCGTCCCGATGATCTTCCATGGCTCATGTAGCCTGGACCCATACTGGGGAGAAGTCGGGATACTCGCAAGCTGGGTCAGGACAGCGTGATAGACCTGGGAGACACTGGTCGCGTCCCACTGAAGACGACCCGAAGAGAGCCTCCAGTCCTTGGTCACTTCGTCTATCAGGATCGCACGCTTGCGCTGTCCCTCTGTCCTAGCCTCCCATGTCATCAGTTACACCGTCCGTCGTTGGACTTCGCGTTCGTGGGATATGCTGGGAACGTATTGCTAGGAGGTCCAGTGTTTCCCGATACTGGATCCGGATGTGTATGCAATTTGTAAAGATCAGCGACGCCTGTTACTAATGTGTCCCACCATGCCTGGACCTGCTCCCACCTGACAAGGGTGTAGGATGTTCCTGATCCGATGTGGACGAGTCCTGTAGGAAATAGGTCAATATCTCCTGTCGTAGTTACAGTCAACGTACCCGCCGAAGCATCCAAGGACATGATTACAGCATTCGAGCCACCATCCCCGACCGTGATCCCGATGTCTCCGTTGGGTCTGAGTTGAATCAGCCCACGGTTGGTTCCATCCTCAGCAGTGAGGGCAACCTCTCCCTTGTCCAGGTCACGGCCTAGCGCAGATATCAGGCTCTCCCATGCCTTCGCGTTGTTCGTAGCAAGGATGATCCGCTCATCCCCGCTCTCTACGATCACCGCATCATCCGTCCCGGTCGTGCTCTCATCTGCGTCCCGTGGCCTCACGAAGTATCCAGGCTGAAGGAAGAGAGTCGCATCCTTCTCCGAGGCATTGAGGCCATCCTGGATCAGGTTGTAGACATATCTCCCGGCCGCGTTCTTGAACGACTGGAAGAGCTCCGCGAACCTAAGTCTCATTCGAGTTCCTCCGGCACCCAGGAATACAAGGGCTTCAAGGTCAAGGACGTTGCTGGTCCTTCCATGTCTGGGCTCTTCTGGTCGAGTCGATACTGGACCTCTGGGATATAGAAGAGCTCGTCCAAGCCTAGATCCTCGTCCACAAATCGAGCCACTGTATC
>JABAHP010001712.1_pt2 | contig 41019 bp, 60 predicted proteins | sample 7062081 | NCBI WGS metagenome assembly JABAHP01 (sample SAMN14534357, study PRJNA622989) | marine sediment metagenome | biome: marine biome [ENVO:00000428]; feature: marine pelagic biome [ENVO:01000023]; material: deep marine sediment [ENVO:00002113] | place: India: Gulf of Kutch | collected...
ACTCGAGGACACCCTGTACGATTGGGTCGACGCCGTGTCGACCTGGCCGATTATGTGGGCGGAACAGAACGCCCCGCGGCCTGGCGACGGTGTGGACATCACGAAGAGCCATATCACCTTGCGACTCGGCGCCGGGGCTCGAGTCGGGCAAGACTTTGTCGATACGCCCAACGTGAGCGGTATCGCGAACGTAATCGGGAATCGGGACCTGACCCTTTCGGTTCAGGCGTTCGGGCCCGGGGCGAGACAGGAACTCGAGGACATACGGTCGAGCCTCTCGAGGCCGACGATTCAGGACCTACTCAGGGCGGGCGACATTGTGTACCGCGACGCGTTCCCGGTTCAGAACGTGGCGGCGTTGCTCGAATCGTCGTACGAAGAGCGGGCCTCGCTCGACGTTCTCTTTGGGACGCACGAGGAACTCACCGACGACCTCGGGTACATCGACACCGTGAACGGTTCCGGCGACCTGAAGGACGCGACCGGCGCCGTCGTGCAGTCGACCACCTTCTCAGTAACCACGACACCCTAAGCCAAGGGGCAACCAATGAGCGATATCGAAAGAATCGTGAGCGTAACAATCGACCGCCAGACGACCGCGGTCAGTCGGGCGGGCTTCGGAATCGTCCTGATAGTCGGGGCGAATCCGACCTTCGCCGAGCGGACCCGGTTGTACGGTACCGACCTCTCGGCCCTGGCCGCCGACCTGACCGGCGGGACCGCGGCCCCCGAGTATCTCGCGGCGACGTCTCTCATGTCACAGAACCCGCGCCCGTCCTCGTTCATGGTCGGGCGTATCGACATTGGCGACGCCAATATCGGGGCGACCCTCGACGCCATCAAAAACGAGAACAACAACTGGTACCCGTTCCTTCTCGCCGACCGTACGCAGACCGACCAAGAGGACGCCGCCGATTGGTCAGAGGCGAATGAAAAGCTCTTCGGTGTGGCGGCCGACGACACGAACATCATCGACCAAGCTCAGGGCGTCGACACCACGTCGATAGCCGCGTACATTCAGGACAACAACCTCGACCGGTCGTTCGCCCTGTACAGCGCGGAAGCCGACGGCACGGCGACGGACTCGTATCCCGAAGCCGCGATGTTCGGTGTATTCGTGTGGCGTGACCCGGGGACCTATACGGTCATGTTCAAGACGATGGCCGCAATCGCCGCGGACAGCCTCACGGCGAACCAAATCACGAACGCGCTCGCGAAGCGGTGTAACATCTTCCACGAGGTCGGCGGTGTCGACGTCATCGAGGAAGGGACGACGGGCGTCTCGTGGATTGACGAGCTTGTCGGTACGGATTGGCTGAAGGCCAGAATGACCGAGGACGTGTTCGCGGTTCTCGTGAATCTGCCGAAGGTCCCCTACACCGACTCGGGGATTCAGACAATCGGCGAGGCTGTCGAAGCGCGGCTCCAGAACGCCGTCGATGTGGGATTCTTGGCCGAGGACCCGGCGTTCACCGTCTCGCTCCCGAAGGCGGCCGACGTACTCCCGGCGGACAAGGCGAATCGCATACTGAACGACGTCACCTTCGAGGGGACCCTCGCCGGTGCCATCCACAAGACCGTTATCCAGGGCGTCCTCTCCCTGTAGGGGTAGACGCGTAGCCACTCGAAAGGGGTAGACTATGGGTGTCAAGACGTACGACCCGAAACAGGTCGTTATCACCTTCGGCGGCGTCCCTCTGTCGGGGTATGCCGACGGGACCTTCGTACTCGTCGAGCGTGAGGCCGACATGTTCACGAAGGTAACGGGCGCGGACGGCCAGACGAGCCGGGCGAAGAGCCAGAACCGAAGCGGCTCGGTGACTGTCACGCTACAACAGACGAGCCCGAGTAACGACGTACTGAACGCGTACGCCAACGCGGACGAGTTGTCGAATCAGGGCGTGAAGCCCCTCACCGTGAAGGACCTCTCCGGCCGGTCGGAGAGCTTCTCGGCGAACGCGTGGATTCGGAAGAAACCGAACCAGGAGTACGGGAAGGAAATCACGAACCGCGAGTGGGTCATCGATTGCGCCGACATGAAGGCCGACGTGAAGGGGACCCCGGACGCGATAGCGGCGTAACATTCTGAACCTCGGGTAACCGAGATACACGAGGGGGTACACGATGGGGCTCAAGGAAGAGACCCGGGTCATTGACGGACAGGAGTACACCACTACCCAATTCCCGGCCCTGTTCGGGCTACGCCTGAAGGTCGCCCTCGCGAAGAAACTCGCCCCGGCGCTCTCCGAGCTACTCGGTGGGTCCGGGGCGTCTGTCCTTAACCTCGGCGACCTGATGAACCTCGATATCGGCGTCGACCGGATGGGGGCGGCGCTCGCGGGGTTCTTCGCACAGGTCAGCGAGGACGAGGCCGAGGACCTGATGTTGCGGATACTCCAATGGACCCGGCGCGGGGATGTACTCATGGACCGAGATTGCATCAACACCAACTACGGCGGCGACTACGGCTCTCTGTTCCGGGTCGTGGCGTGGGTCCTGAAGGTGAACTACGGGTCTTTAATGAGCGGCGCGAACGTCGGGTCTATTATCAGTCTGGCGGGCAAGTCGACCGACGCGCCGAAGGAAGGATAGCGGAGATACTCGAGAGGGTCGACGAGGACCTACGCGCCGAGCTTCCGCTCTGGCGCCTCGTCGTCGAGAAGGTGGCGACCCTTCAGGAACTCGAGACGAGTTGGTCGATTGACGATGTAGAACGGGCGGCGGCGGCCCTGGCAGTATCCGCCGACATGGTGAAGGCTGTCACACCGAAACCCCCGGGGGAGTAAGTGATTGTCCGCGAGCTAATTACGAAGCTCGGCTACAAGGTCGACGAGAAGGAACTCAAGCGATACGAGGAAGCCGCTCAGAAGGTCGGCGCCAACATGGTGCGCGTCGGCGGGCAGTTGACCAAGTTCGCGACGTTGCCTATCGTGGCCGCCGGTGGCTTCATGGTGAAGCTCGCGAGCGACGCGGCCGAGGCCGAGAGCAAGTTCAACGTCGTATTCCGCGACGTCGCCGAAGGGGCCCGCCGCTCGAGCGAGGAACTCCGGAACTCGTACGGCCTGAGCCGCAAGGCGTCCATGGAGCTACTCGCCGGTACCGGCGACCTTCTGTCCGGCTTCGGGTTCTCCGGTGCCGCGGCCCTCGACCTCTCGAGCCAAGTCAACAAACTGGCGGTCGACCTGGCGTCGTTTACGAACTTCAGCGGCGGCGCGAAGGGCGCGAGCGAGGCACTGACCAAGGCGCTACTCGGTGAGCGCGAGTCGGTGAAGTCCCTCGGGATAGCGATTCTCGAGAAGGACGTACAACAGGAAGTGGCCCGGATGCAAGCTCAGGGCCAGCGGTTCGCGACCGAGCGCCAGGCGAAGGCGTACGCCACCCTGAATATCGCCCTTCGCCAATCGAAGAACGCCATCGGCGACTTCGCTCGCACGCAGAACGAGTTGGCGAACCGGACCCGGATACTACAGGGGCGCCTGTCTGACATGGCCGTAGAGTGGGGGAAGCTCCTACTCCCCGCGGCGAACGCGGTCGTCGGTGTTCTGATTAAGGTCGCCGGGTGGCTTGCCGATTTGCCCGCGTGGGTGAAGTGGGTCGTCATTGCGATAGCCGGTCTCGTCGCGATTCTCGGGCCGTTGCTCGTCGCCCTCGGGACGGTGGTCTCTATCGTCGGGTGGGTCATTGCGAACGCGGCTCTGATTGGGACGGTCCTCGGCGTCGCGGCGGCGGGGCTCGGTGCGATTCTCGGATTCCTTCTCGGCATTGTGGCGCCCGCGGCGATTATCCTTCTGATTCTACAGGACATCATGACCTGGCTTCAGGGCGGCGAGTCGGTGTTCGGGACCTTCGTCGGTCCCGTCGAAGAGTTCATGGATAACGTCGTCTTCTGGATTGACCGCGTGAAAACGGGGGTCGCGAACCTGTGGGAGCGGGTGACCCGGTTCTTCGCCATGATAGCCGAGGGGGCGCGGCGCGTTCCGTTCCTCGGGAAGCTACTCGGGGGCGCCTCGGTCGCGGCCTCGGTGGCTGTCGCCGGGCAACCGGCCGTCACGGCTCAGGACGTCGCCGCGAGTGCGGCGCTCAACGGGTCGACACAGACGACCACAATCCAGGGCGGACCGATAACCGTCGAGGTCCCGCCAGGTACACCCGGCCAGATGGCCGAGGACGTCGGCGCGGCTGTGGACCGTGCCGTGAGAGAGAGCCTCACCAGGGAGTCGAGGCGCGTCGTAAACTCTAGCCCGGTGGACGACTAATGTCGATTAGCGTACTACTGAAGCCAACGCCGCCGGAGATAGGCGAACTCGTCCTGGACGCGGCCCTCACCGAGACCCACGACTATCTGTCGCGTGTCACGAGCTACCCGGTCGAGGACGGCTCGGACATCACCGACCATATCCAGAACGAGCCCGAGAAGCTCGGCATCGAGGGGTTCGTCACCAACAACCCGATACGCGTCGCCGCCGCGGGCGGCGGTGTGTCCGTCGACTCTGCCAGGACCGCGGGCGTCGGGACCCGGGCTATCGACGCGTTCAACGCCCTGATGTTGATACGGGACCAACGCCAGCCCGTTACCATCGTGACGAACCTCAAGACGTACGAGGATATGGCCCTCGAGTCGATAAACTTCCCGAAGGGGCCGACGACCGGCGACGCCCTTCGGTTCACGTCGATGTGGGTCAAGGTCCGCAAGGTGAAGAGCGAGACGGTGTTCACCGAGGAACTCGCCACGAATACGACAGGCCCGAAGGCCGGGACCGCCGACCAAGCGTCGAGCGACCGGGACCTCGGGAAACAGAACACGACGACGCCGGACGAAGCGTCTCAGTCGTGGGCGTTCTCACTTCTGAGCGGGTTCGGGGGGTAGGGTATGAGCGTTGAGGTCCCGTTCTTCGACACCGCGTCCTTCTCGGAGGAAGTGACCCTGGACGATACGCCGTACCGGCTCGAGTTCCATTGGAACTATCGCGGCCAGTACTGGACTATGGACATACTCGACCGCGACGGGAACGCGCTCGTCGAGGGGGTTCGGGTGGTCGTGAGCTACGGCCTCTCGCGGCGCTTTCGGTGGACAGGGAGTCCGCCGGGCGAACTCACGGTCGTAAAGCCGCCTGCGCCGTACGAGAGAATCGAGCGCCACGATATGGGGGATGTGGCGCGGCTTCTCTACACGACGGAGGCCGAGTTTGCCGCTCTTTGACAGACAGGTATCGGTACTGATTGGCGAACGGGGGGCCGAATCGGCCCTGAACGTGACCGAGCTTCGGGTCGTCTTTGACATTCAGAAGTCGACGAAGCGCGAGGCGAACTCGGCGAAGGTGACTATCTACAACCTGAATCCGGACCAACGGTCGAAGCTCGAGACCGCCGAGAGTCGGATAGTCGTCAAGGCCGGATACGCCGAGGAAGTCGGGCTCGAGGTTTTGTATCGGGGCGACGTCTCGTTCGTCGAGAGCCGGAAGGAAGGGGTCGATTGGGCGACCGTTATCGAGTCGGACGACGGCCAGACGGCCTTCGACACGACCCGGGTCGGTCTCACGTTCAAAGAGGGGTCGACGGCGAAACAGGTCCTGCGCGACATTCTCGGGGTTATCCCCCTGGCGCAACGGTCCGCGGTCGTCGACAGCGCCATCGCCGAGGCGGTGGACCTCGAGTACACGAACGGATACGCGGCGACGGGCAACGCGTTTGCGGCCCTCACCAAAGTAACCGACGCGCTCTCGCTCGAGTGGTCCGTACAGGATGGGGAGTTGAAAATCGTAGCCGACGGCGGGACGGACGGGAGTCGGGCTATCGTTATCTCGCCGGACTCGGGGCTCATTGGTTCGCCTCAGCGGCGCCGGAAAAGGAAGAGCGGGACGACGACGGTCGCCGGGTGGTCGGTGCGGTCGTTGCTTCAGCCGAAGATAGAGCCGGGCGGCGTGGTGAGCATCGAGGCCGCGGCAATTAAGCCGGGCGCCGCGTTCCGGGTGGACAGCATATCGCACAAGGGCGACACGTACGGCCCCGAGTGGGTCTCGGAATTGGAAGTGAGCGATGTCAGATAACGAACGCCCGGACCTGTGGGACGCGATAACCGCGGCCATCGAGTCGCGGCTCTCGGGTATCCACGTAGCTCTGCCGGGGCTCGTCGAGAAGTACGACCACGAGACAGCCAAGGCCGAGGTCCTTCCGGCGCTTCGGAAGAACTATCGGGAAGGGGCGGCCGAGTCGCTTCCGATTATCGCCAACGTGCCGGTTGTGTGGCCGCGGACCTCGGAGTTCATCATGGCGGCGCCCCTGGCTCGAGGCGATGGGGTGTTGCTCGTATTCTCCGAGCGGTCGCTCGACGAGTACCTGTCTAAAACGCGAGAGGTCACGCCCAACGACCGGCGGAAATTCGACCTCTCGGACGCGGTAGCAATCCCGGGGTTGTTCGGGTTCAACGTCGAGACCGGGGTCGACGCGGGCAACGAAGTACAGATACGCTATAAGGACGCCAGTATCACAATCGACGGGACGGGGACGGTGGACATCAACGACGGGAATCTCACGGTAGACCTATGAGCGAGCTAATCGCCTGTCTCGGTGCGACTCTGAAGGTAGCCCCCCCGGCTTCTGGCGGGACGTTCGTCGTCTTGCCTATCGGCTCGGGCTCGCTCGGGTCGAAGGCGGCGTGCCAGGGGGCCGAGGTCTACACCGCTATCTCGTTCACGGTGACGGGTGTCGTTACCGGTGTGGTCGCGAACGGCTCCGGCGCCGGTGTGATAAATGGCGGCGGCGACAAGGTGAAGGCGTCGGCGGCTCTCGTCGTGCGCCAGGGCGATAGTGTCGATATCGTGGTGACGGACGCGAACCCGCCATACGGGACGGACACGGTAACGGTCGAGGTCGACGACCCCGGACAAGACAAGGCGGCGGCTGAATGATAGACCTCAGATTGAACGAGTCGACACACGACCTCGAGATTACGGCCTTCGACCTGTCTCTCGTGGGGCCCGACGACCTCACCGAGTACACGGCTCAGAAGCTCAAGATTCGGTTGTGGTTCTTCCTCGGCGAGTGGTTCCTCGACACGGCCGAGGGCGTCCCCTACTTCCAAGAAATCCTAGTGAAGAACCCGAAGGTCCCGCGTATCGAGACCATCCTAAAGGCCCGAATCATCGGCTCGCCGAACGTGACCGAGCTTATCTCGTTCGCTACTGAGTTCAACAACGGCGCCCGGACCTTCGACGTCGACTTCCAGGCACGAACCACGACGGGCGACGTCGTGACAATCTCGGAGACAGTACCATGAGTTTCGGACTCTCGGATACCGGATTCAACACGAAGCGGCTACAGGACATAAAGTCGGACCTCGAGGCGGCCCTGCGGGCGGCCTTCGGGGAAGTCGACGTATCGGCGGCCTCGGTGTTCGGTCAGTTGAACGGCGTCTACTCGAGGCCCGCGGCCGACCTGTGGGAACTCGCCGAGCTTGTGTATCACAGTCAGAGCCCGAATAGCGCCGAGGGCGTACCGCTCGACGAAGTGGTCGCGTATACCGGTCTCGAGCGCCGCCCGGCCTCGAAAGGCCGCGTCTTGGCGACTCTGTACACCGAGGACACCGGCTCGCTCCCCGTCTCGATTCCGGCCGTCTCTGGCTCTCAGCCGACGAGCTTCGGCGTCGTGTCGACCGGCGACGAGTTTCAGATGGTCCAGGACACCGATATCACCGATACGGCTGTCGTCGACTCGACGGTCGAGGTTACGGGCGCCGTCGACGGCAAGACGTACACGGTCACTATCAACGGGACGGGTTTCGACTACCTGGCGACGGCTGTCGACACGGTGGACACCATAGCCGACCAACTGAAGGACGCCATCAACGCGGGCGCCGAGCCGGTGTCGGCCGACACGACCGGGCTCGCGAGTGGTCGATTCCGTGTCTTGGCCGACGACGCACAGACGCCGACGACGTTCACCCTCGCAGTGTCCGAGGATGGGGTCGGGACCAATATCGAGCTATTCGAGGTCGGCTCGCCGTCCGAGTGCCAGGCCGCCGAGGCCGGGGTCATTGTCGCCCCGCTCGGGACTCTGACCGATATAGTCACGCCGCGGACCGGGCTCGACCGCGTGGACAACCTCGTCGACGGGATACCGGGCGCCGAGGACGAGACCGACGCCGAGCTTCGGTTGCGCCGCGAACAGTCCCTGACCGTTATCGGGTCCGGCACCCTGGCCGCTATCCGGTCGCGGATACTCGACGACGTGGACGGCGTGTCGGCCGTGAGCATATTCGAGAACCGCGAAGGTGTGACCGACCCGCTTACGGGTATGCCCTCGCACTCGTTTTGGTGTGTCGTCTCGGGTGGCCTCGACCAAGATATCGGTCAGATGATTTGGGACACGAAGCCCGCGGGTATCCAGACGTACGGCGGCGTGACGCCCGTCGACGTGACCGTAATCGACACCAACGGCGACCCTCAGCACGTGTACTTCTCGCGGCCGGTCGACCGCTACGCGTGGGTGAAGGCTCGATACGAGGTATACAGCGAGGAAGCGTATCCGGGTTCCGTGACTGCAATCCAGGCCATCAAGGACGCCCTGTTGGCGTTCGGCGACGAGTTCCGGATTGGCGAGGACATGCTTCGGGACCGGTTCTATGCACCGATAACGAACGCGGTCGCGGGTATCGGCAACGTGCCCACCCTCGAAATCGCCCTCGAGGCGAACCCCGGAGACCCGCCGGTGTACGTCACCGACGAGAAGCCGGTCGCCCCGAACGAAATCGCAGTATTCGCAGAATTGAGGCTCGACATTGACGAGGCGCCCTAATGCTACCGGTACTCATGCCCCTACGCGACGGACACGGTATCTCGCGGCCGGTGTTGCGCGGTCTCATGGAACAGACCGTGCCGGTGTCGCTCGTGGCGGTGAGCCGTCCCGGGTTCTCGAATCCGCGGGCGGGCGAGTCGCTGTGTCGGAACGTCCTTCTCTCTGTCCTCGAGAAGCTCGGCGACGACGTGGCGGCCATGATGGACCGGGACGTGATACTGCGAGACCCGGGCGCCCTCGAGGCGGCGACGATTCGACTCGCTCAGGACCCGGACCTGAAGGCCGTACACATCCGGTACAAGCCGTCGTTCAACCCCGCCCACTTCGACCTGGGGTGCATGGTGTTCCGGCGGGAGATAGCGCGGGCCGTTCTCTTCGACGTCAACCGGTCGACGTGTTGTTGCGGCGACCTCACCGAACACATGGCCCGGCTCGGGTGGAAACAGGCGTACTTGTCCACCGAGCGCCAGGGCGAAGAGTACACATATAGCAAGGGAGAGTAGCGTGGCGGACAAGACAGGTGCGGACCTGAAAGCGGGGCTCCTCGGTGATGCGGCCACCCTCGAGGACGCGACGAAGTACACGATGGAACTCGCGGGGAGCGTTCGCGTGCCGGTGCGGTTCTCGTACACCATCCCGGACCCGGTAGCGCCCGACGACGGCTCTCGCCAGATAACGAGGGTGGTCGAGTTGAGCGCGGCGGAGTTCGCCGCGGGCCTTTCGGCGGACAATCAGAAGGCACTTCTCGACCTCGTAGCGTCGAAATTGTAGCGAAGGGGTGACGCGTGGCGGATAGGTATTGGGTAGGCGGTACCGGGAATTGGAACGTCGCGGGGAATTGGTCGGCGACGTCCGGCGGTGCGGGTGGCGCGGGCGTCCCCGGGTCGGCGGACACGGCCATCTTCGATACGAACTCGGGGACGGGGACCTGTACGGTCGACGTGACGACAACCATCACGCGGCTAACGACCCCCGGCTACGGCGGGACCCTCGACTTCTCAACGTACGGCATGACCATCACCGGCGGTTTCGAGCTATACAACGGGACCGTGAACGGCGGCTCGGGGACCATCACCGTCGGCGGCAACATTGCCACGACCTACTCGGTATTCAGCGGCCAGACCGGGACCCTACTGTGGAACGGCTCGGGCTCGTCGACCTGGCGCCACCGAGACAACGGCCACACGTTCAACGACGTAACCATCAACGGGACCGGGACCCTCACCTACGAGAGCGACGGCGGTACCGACCTGTACGACATCGACGGCGACCTGAGAGTCACCGGGGGCACGTTCAAGACGAAGGACCCCGACGAGACCGACGCCGACTTCGATATCGAGGGCGACCTGATTATCAACGGTGGGACCCTCGATTGCTCCAACTCGTCGAGCGTGTTCAACGTGGCGGGCGCGGTGTCGTTCACTTCCGGCACCTTCACCGAGGGCACGTCGAAGGTTATCACGGACGGGACATCGACTCAGGCGTTCACCGCCGACGAGGCGTCGTATACGTTCTACGACCTTCAGAACAGCAACACGAGCGCCGACGTGGACCTTGGCGCCGACCTGAGAGTGTCGCACGTGTTGACCATCGACGCGAGCGCGAGAATCGACACCGTGGCCACGTACGATATCTACCTCGAGGGAAACGGGACGCCGCTCGTCCTGAACGGGATACTGTACGGGAACGGCTCGAGCCTACACTACGAAGTCCAGACCGGCGGGACGACGTACATCACCGGGTCGACCGGGTGGAACATCAACGGCGGCCTCACCGGGATGGCTATCGACATTCAGATTATCGCGACCGTGACGGCGACCATCCGGCTCTCCGGCCACATCCGCGACGTAAACAACTTCCAACTCTACTCGACGTCGGCGGGCTCGGGCGCGACGGTCGCCTTCTATACGGACAACTACAACATCGCTCAGGGCGGCGCGACGCCGAGCGGGAACGGCGTCTACTCGTTTGTCCGGATAGGCCCGGAACTCGTCGCGGACGCGTGCACCTTCACCGCGTATTGGGGTTCCTCGACGATTTGGTGGGCGAACTTCTCGTTCATCCGCCTACAGTGGGACGCGGCTACTCACAACATGCAAAGCGCCACGTTCCGGGGTGGGGGCTCGAGTGCGTTCTCGGTCTACGGCCCCTCGACGGCCGCGGTCGACACGGCTCAGACATTCAACGGCGGGACCTCGACGGTCCGGGCGCCGAACATCGGCGAGAGTTGGATGGGGCTCGGTGCCCACGACGGGACGTTCGTTTGCTACGACCTGATTCTCGACAACCCGGGCGGTGTGGCGTACCTGTATATCAAGGCAGAAGTTACGAACAGTGTCACGACGACGGACAACGGCTCGACCCAAGAGACCAACGTCGAGTGCCAAGCCGAGCAGGACTTCGACACCCTTACTCTCTTGGCTCAGTACGCGACTCAGACTTGGGAGTGGTACGAGACGAACACGACCTACGTCGACACGTTCAACATCGACGGAACCTCGAGCTACGACCTTCTCTTCCGCTCGAGGGTGCCGACGAACCAAGTCGATATCGGTCTCACCGACGCGGGCTCGGCCTCGTACATGGACGTACAGGACAACGCCCTCGAGGGCGCGATTATGGACGTGAGCGACGGCACGTCGACGAACAGCGGGAACAATCGGAATTGGCGATTCTCGGACGCCGTAGCGGCGTGGGCTCGCCAGGCCACACAAATAGCGGGGTTCTGACCTATGGAGAAGAACGTAGCGGGACAACATGTAGCGTTTCAGATGGTGAGCGCGGCGGACGGGTCCGACGTCACGACCGGAACCCCGACGGTGTACGTCACCGGCGACGGTGGCACTCAGGCGACCGGGACAGGAACGGCGGCCCACGAGGGCAACGGGTGCTGGTCCTACGCACCGACACAGGCCGAAACGAATTACAACCATGCGGCGTACACGATGAAGCTCGCGACCGCGGTCACGCAGACCGTGAACGTGTACACTCGCCCGGCGAACTTCGGCGCCCTTCAGATTCCGGCCGACGGCCGGGTCCAGGTCGACGTGCGCGAACTCAACGGCTCGGACACAGACGGGAACAACGCGGTCCTGAGCCTGAAGGGTATCGACATTCAGGCCGACGACGGCACGATTCCGTTGTTCATCTCTGCCGGTGGCACGTGCGGCCAGAACGCCGTAGTGATTCAGTCGGCCCGCGACGGATACGACACCCTCGTCGTTCAGAAGATAGGCGGGGCGGTGACGGGCCGGGCGATTGCCATCGTTGGCGCGTACGACGAGACGGTCGAGGTCACGAACGCGAACGGCTACGACGCCCTGAAGCTCGTCGCGTCTGGCGCCGGTCGGGCGGTCACGCTCGACGGTGGGACGTACGCCATGTACGCAACCGGCGACCGGGCGGTACGCCTACAGGGCAAGGCGACGGCCTCGCACGGCCACGCCCTCGAGTTGCTCGCGGGTGCTGTGGCGAACGCGGTCGGCCTCACGGTGAAGGGCCCGACGGCTCTCGCCGGGAAGGCGGTCGAGGTCCAGACCGACGAGGGTCCGGCTATCGACGTTGACGCGGACAACGGCTCGGCGGTGAAGCTCGCCTCGACGAACGGTCCGACGGTGGACGTCGACGCGAACAACGCCTCGGCCTTCGACATCGACTCGTCCGGGTTCTGTTTCGACCTCGACAGCACGGCGGCCGACGCGGTGAATATCTCGACGACCGACGGGTGGGCGGTTAAGCTCTTCGGCACCGACGGCGGGGTCGAGGTTTCGGCCGCTACGGATATGGACGCGGTGCGTCTCATTGCCGCGGGCACCGGTACGGCGTTCAACATGAACAGTGCGACCGGGAAGGACATCGACGCGAAGGAAATCGACGCCATCGACACCGCGGTCGGCGCTCTCGATACGAAGCTCGGGACGCCCGCGGGCGCCTCGGTCTCTGCCGACATTGCGGCGGTCAAGGGCGACACGGCGGCTATCGTTGCGAAGCTCCCCGCCGGTACCATCGGCGACGCGACGGCCGCGAACCAGGCGACCATCATTGCCGGTATCGGTGCGCTACAGACCGACACCGCGAACCTTCTCGCCGGACAGGTCACGCTCTCGGGCGAGCATGCGGCGCTCAATGCACAGAACGTCGCCATCCTCGCGGACACCGCGGTTATCGTGGCGAAGCTCCCGAGCGGTACTATCTCGGACTTCGACGAGACGACCGACGCCGTGTTCCTGTCGGCCGCGTCTCTGACCGCGGTCGAGGGGAAGGTCAGCGACCAACTCGACGCGGCTATCGCCGAGCCTTCGGTCGGGGTGCCCGGCACGACCGCGAGTATCCGTCTCATCCTATCGTGGGTGTGGATGGGTCTCCGGAACAAGGGCATCACCGATTCGGTCGGCAACGTGAAGAAGTGGCATAACAGCGCCGGGGCGGTCCTGGCGAAGAAGCCCGTCACCGACGACGGGTCCGTATTCACCGAGGACGAAATGGTGGCGCCGTAATGCCCTTCGACACACTCAGCAAGCGCGAACGCGCCCTCGGGTACGGCCGGTTCTATGGCAACTGGCCGGTCCCGACGGGCGACGTCAACGCGGACGACCGGGCGTATCTGTGGGGGTCGTACGGTGCGGGCTACCCGCCCAATCCGTATTACATCCCTGACCACGTGGCCCGCGCTCAGTCGTTGCTAATCGAGCAGTTCAAGCGGAAGCAACGAATCAACGAACTCGTGGCGGTGTACGTCGAGCCCTTTCAGGAACTCGAGAACGTGTTTTCGGACCTGTACCGGTTCCGGACTATCTCGAGCGCCTACGGGGCGCAACTCGATATCATCGGCGAGATTGTGGGACAGCCACGCGAGGGGCGCACCGACACCGAGTACCGGGCGGCGATTCGCTTCCGTATCCAGTTGAACCGCTCGAGCGGCCAGCCCGACACGGTGTCCGACGCCCTTCGGTTCTTCACGGACGCGACGCAAGTCCGGCTCATCGAGAAGTTCCCGGCCGCGGTGACACTGTTCACCGACGGGGCCGTGATTCCGAGCAACCTACAGGCTCAGATGCAATCAATCGTACCGGCCGCGGTTCGCGTGACCGGGGTCTCACTCTCGTACGGCGACGTGCCTTTCGAGTTCTCGGGCGAGGGTGGGGTACCGTACGGCGAGGGCGACGGGCTGTCCGAGCTTAACTATCTCGAGGGCGGCGAGCCAATCGGCGGCGCCTTCTGTGAGCTTGCCACATAGGAGAGGACCATGCCAGTAACGAGACCGACAGAGTATCCCGAGTGGGCACAGACCGACGTCGTAAACCCGACGAGCGGCCAGAACAACGTAGTAGCGGCCGACTCCGCGCACAAGGCGTTGGGGTGGGACTTCAAAGAGAAGCCGCCCCGTCAGTACTTTAACTGGCTCGGGCGCCTCCAGGAACAATGGTCGCGCTACAACGAGGCGGCCTCGTGCGAGCGCGTCCAGGGTCTCTTCTGTTCGCGTAGCGCCTCGACCCTCGGAGTACAGGAAGGACGCGCCCGCGGAATCGGCGGGAACCAGGACGCCATCGTGGTCTCTTCGGCAATATCGAAGAACCTCGGGACGTGGGCGCTCGGCACAGGGAACGGCGGGGTCGCGGCGGGCGTGTATCCGTGGACCCCGGACTCGTGGATTCATTTCTTCATTATCAAACGGGACAGCGACGGTGTGGTCGATGCGGGCATGGATACGAACCTCGACGCCTCGGCGCTTCTCACCGACTCGGGCTTCGACCAATATCGCCGCGTGTGTTCGGCCTACCTCGTCAACGACGTAACCGACTACATCCGGCCGTTCAACCACGTACTGAGCGGCGACCTGTTCCGGTGGGAGGACGGGGGGAACCCGGTCCGCGATTGGAACGCGCCGGTCGCCGCCGGTGCAACCGCGATACCCCTCACCCTGTCGACGCCGCCCGGTATCGTGTGTCCGACTCATATCATGGCCCAGGCGAGCGCCCTTGTGTCGGCGTGGGAGCTTATGATTCTCGACGGGTTCAACGCGGGCGCCGGTGCCGGTGTCGCGGACGCCCGTAACCGCCTGTGGGAAAGCGTCGGGGCGACAGACGTCGGCGCCTTCCTCGTGGTCCCCGACACGAGCCAACAGATATACGTCGAGCCGTACGGTACGACGACGCCGCCGGTCGGGCTCATTATCGACGGCGTGGGGTACACGGACGACCGGTCCGTGCCGTTCTCGACGTGGTATTGAGAGGGGGAACCGTGAGCGACCACAGCCACCCCGAGTACGCTACGTCGCGAGAGGTCGACGGCTTCGGTAAACGAGTGAACGAGGTCGAGAAGAGCCAGGCCACAGAGAAGGCCAAGACGACCCGGAACGCCGAGGGACATACAGCGGCTCTTCGACCTGGCCGAGAAGAACGCGACCAACACCGGGAAGGTCGGCGAGGCGGCGACGACCGCAATCCACGCGCTCGAGACGGCGACCACCAAGGCGATTTTCGACGTCGACGCGAAGGTCGGCAAGATGCGATGGCAGATAGCCGGGGCCACCGGTGCGACCGTCGCCATCGTTGGTATCGTGTGGAAGGTCCTCGACTCGTTCGTGTTCTGAGAGGGAAGCGTGAAGCGTATAGCGATAATGCCAGGCGGCGGCGTGATGGGGTGTATCTCCCTGGCGTGTTGGGAGAAAGTCGAGCGGTGGACGGAAGAGCGCCTCGGCCTGTACCTTCACGACTTCGACCTGATTGTCGGGACCTCGGTCGGCGGAATCACGGCCGGGTGTATCGGCTCGGCGAAGGTTGGTACCCGGGGGATGCTCGATATCTTCGACGACGTGATACCAAAGGCGTTCCGCCGGCGGTTCGGTCGTATCTACCCGCGGTACCGGCGCGACGCAATCTCGAAAGCCGTCCTCGACACCCTCGGTCCCGGGTTCAAAATGCGGGACCTGGCGACCCGGGTTATCATCACGACCGTACGGGCCCGGGACAAGACGAACCACTACCTGAAGTCCTGGCAAACTGCCGACGGGCATCTCGAGGTCCTCGAGTGCATCAACCGGACGTACGCGGCGCCGGTCTACTTCGGGAAGTGGCGAACGCCGGGGACGAAGGAAGTCTGGCTCGACGGCGGGACCGGCTCGCAGAACACCCCGATAATCGTCGGCCTGTGGGAAGCTATGCGCCAGGGGTGGCTCGGCAACGAGCGGGTGCACATGCTGTCGGTCGGTACCGGCTTCTCTCCCGAGGTCACAGGATGGGACAAGCTCAGGCGGATGCGGCTCTTCCGCGAGGTCGCGATGTACCTCGACCCGGCCGACGGGGGGCTCGCCCGGTATCAATCCCTGAACGACAACATCAAGGCGGCCGACGACCTGGCCGGGAAGGTTCCCGGGTTCACGTTTCAGCACGTCGACCAACGGGTGCCCCGCAAAGAGAACCGGCTCGATGGGGTTAAGTACATGAGTCGATACCACAACTACGGCCGCAAGATGGCCGAGCGGGTCAACTACGAGGACCTCGCACGATGAACGCTAAGGACTTCACCGACTACGGTATCGAGAAGGTCACGGCCGCGGACATCACCGGGACCGGCGCCGCGCTCGACTCGGTTAACCTGTTTCTGATTCTGAAGGTGGACGAGTTCGCGAAGCGGTGTCCGTATCCGGTGGTCCTACTTCCGAACGGCCTCACGACCGGGATACACCGGTCGACCTGGCACCCTCGAGGGCTCGCCGTCGACCTCGCCTTCGACGTCGACCCGGCGACCGTGAAGATATACGACCTGTGGAAGCTCGCTATCGAGTGCGGGTTTACCGGTGTTGGCGTGTACTGGAACGGGACGGCCTACTCGATGCATCTCGACCTTCGTCCCCACGTGGCGTTTTGGTCCGGGCGCAAGGCACAGCGCGGGCGGTGGAACTACGGCGGGGTGTTTCAGGACCCGGCGAAGCTCGCCGCCTAGCCGCGGACCCGCTCTCTCGCCTTCGCGTACAGCCTGTCCACTATCTCGTCCCGCTTCCGTCTCGAGAGTCCGCGCCCGACGTAGGTCGATAGGATGGCCGAGATTGCGCGGAACGTCGGCCGGACGTCCTCGCAGAACGGACAATCGGTCTCGACCGTGATTCGGCCGACTATCTGTACCCGCTTCACGTCCCCGCAATACTGGCACTTCACGACAACCCCCTTACTATCTGCCGAATCGCGTCGGCGTGTTCCTCGAGCTTCTCGAGCGGCTCGCCTCTCAGGGCCTCGAGTCGCCGGTCAATGTTCCACGTTGCTACGTTCTCGGGGTCGATTCCCGCTTCCTCGAGCGACCGCCTCACCCCCTCGAGCTTCTCAATCTGTCGGGTGAGTCGCCGGTTGTCGCTTTCGACGACCTCTATCCGCGTCTCGACGAGGCGCCGTATCGAGCGGCTCACACGATGCCCGAGGCTTTTCTTCTCGTCCGCTTCCTCGAGCCACCGGCGCCAGTACTCCGACCGGTCGAGTGGCTCGACCTCGCGGGTTATCGACGTGCGGCACATGAGGACATACCGGAAAAGGTCGCCCGGAATCTCGACGTCGCGGAAGGCCGCCCGGCGCTTCGTGTACAGTCGGGTCCCGGTCGTCGCCACCCACAGCAACCCGACCCCCTCGGGTAGCTCGTCGGGCTCGATAACCTTCGACGGGCACACGAAATAGAACTCGTTACAGTACCCCAGGTACGACCGCCACTTATCATCTTTCAGGAAGTCGGACCGGTCGACCTTGACCTCGTAGCCGAGGGCGCAAGGGTGCGCCCAACTCTTCCGCATGGCCCACGCGTCGAGCCTCGGACACCCGGTCGTCCCCCAACTGGACCCCGTCTTGCACTCGGATACGAACACGTCCTGGCTGTGGCGTTCCTCGAGTAGCCGAACGACCTCGGCGGCCTTGATTCTCTTCTGTTTCGGCACGCTACCCCCGGCGGTACACGTCCGCCGGGGACGTCTCGATGTGCATTTCCGACAGGAAGTTGGCCGCCATCTGGCCCGCTTTCTTCATGGAGTACTCGACGCGGTTCGCGTTGGGCGTGACCTCGGCGACGTCCTGTATCGCCGCCCTGGCGACCTCGACGAGCTTCTCGAGGTTCTCGAGTCGGCGGCTGTCTTCGACCGTCTCGCCGACCGGCTGTACCGGCCCGACGAGCTTCCGGACAACGGCGACGATTGCTTCCGCGGTTACGTCTGGCACGGTGCCCCCTCTGTGAGTGGTGCGCCTCCAATGATGGCACCCAACAACCGGCGGCTCTCCGGGTCGTCGTGTGCGGCCTTCAGAAACGCACGAACGAGCCCCGGGTCGACGGCGTAGGTCGGGCGGTCCTCGGCGTCTTGGGTTCGGGATATGCAGTCGTCGACACCCATCACACAGAACCCGACAGGGATTCCGTATTCGCCGTCCCCGACGAGGTAGGTCACGAGAACGCGGGTGTCTCGGCCGGTGAAGTTCCCGGTGTCGGGACGCCACTCCATAAGGTGGAGCGTGTCGCCGACGGAGTATCCGCGGTCGTTCTCCCTGTACTCGAATCGCTTTCGGCCGTCGAGAACCGCCTGAAACGGCTCGGGCCAGGTTTTGAGGTCGTGCGTCTGTGGCATGGTACCCCTCTCTCTAAAGGGGCCGCCGACGGGGTGTTGCGGATTCGAGGCCCTAACTCACAACCACACAAGGCGCCCGCCGACGGCCGGTGTCTGTCTATGCCTCAACGATGTACGGCGAGCCCTTGCGATAGTTGTGGTCTGCAATCTCTCGGACGCGCTTTTCGTCGAGGTCGGGCGTCTCCCCCATGTTGCGAGAAATCATAACGATAGACATCCTCGTAAGCGGGAGCCTCAGCGATTCAGGGGTGTCGACGAACATCCGCTCGCCCTTGCGAGGAATGTGGTCCGGCTCGTAGCTATCGTATTGCCAATCAACGTGTTCCATCCTTCCGGTTCGGCACCTGCTACATGAGACGATGAACGGCGTCACCCCGTCGCGGCTGTTCCATATCCGCTCTTCTGTACCACAGTTTCCGCACCGGTACTTCATGACACAAAACGCCTCGGCGTGGTCGTGCCCGCGCTCCGTCTTCTGTCTCGCAGTCGGCGGTTGTCCTGCCATGCCCTACCCCCTCTCGGTGGGTTGTTGGTGTGTCGTGCCCTTCCACGTCGTACCGCACGCCCGACACCGCCTCGAGCCGTCCTCGAGTTCGGTCGCGAGCCTGTGGCCGCACGCGGGGCACGTGTCGACTACCTCTCGGTCCAATGCGTCGTACATAGCCCGCGCCTGTCTCGCTCTTCGGTGAGCGTCGTATACAGCGGGTGAGTGCCTTCGGGGTCGACCCCCCGGGCGGATATTTCCTCGAGGGCCCGGCGAATCACGTCGCGGCCCTGCTCGCTCGTGGTCCTCTCGAGACGCTCGTTCGCGTCCTCGACGAGCCGCGAATACTCTTCCCGGGCCCGGTTCTCGATACCGCGAATCGCGGCCTGTAAGTGGCTGTCGGCCATGTCGCCGACCCGAATCTCCCGGCCGTCTCTCGTGCGCCACAGGGCGCCGCTTCCTTCGCTACCCAACGAGTACCCCCCTTCGGGCCATGAGTTCGCGTAGCTCCCGGCGTAGCCGTGTCAACTTGAGCTCCAGTTGGTTGCGGGTGTGCCGGTTCCCGGCGTTCTCGTGGGCCGTCTGTCTCAGGGCCGCCGCCGTCCCGGCCCCGTACCGGCGGTCTATCTTGGCGGCGAACGTGGCGGGAACCCCGCCGTAGGTCCTGTTGCACGTCGTACACTGTGGCGCCACGTTCCGGCGGTCCCACCGTGTCGAGAAGTGTCCGCGGCGGACGTAATGTCCGCAATCGAGCCCGTTCCATGGGTGCCGCGTCCCGCACGTGAAGCACACCACCCGGCCGTCTGGACCGGCTTCGGACAGCCGGACGACCCGGGAGAACACCCGGTCGCACTCGGCCACGAGGGGCCCGTATCCGCCGGGGCCGTCCTTCCGGCGCCCCTTCCGCTTACCCCTCTTTGGGAGTAGCACGGTCCCCCCTCTCGGCCTCGGTGAGCCTTCGTACGAGCGCGTATATCAGCGGCCACATGGCGACGATGGTAAACACCACGCCGAGGACGAACCCGGCCACGAAGGCGAGCCCCGGGTCAATGGACCACACGACGGCCGACCCTGTTCATTTCCTGAGCGTACAGCGAGACGAGCTTCGCGGCCTTCGCCCGCTTCCCTGGCCGCTCCACCCGGTCGAGCTTCACCGTGTAGGCCCTGGCGCTACAGGCCCCGCCGAAGTGGACGACGGACCCGACTCGCCCGTCGATTTTCGCGTACTTCGTCCATGGCCGGGACAGCACACGAACCCGGTCCCCGTCTTGGAACATCCGTCGGTTGTTCACCTGTCTACCCCCTGTTCCCTGAGCCGCAAGCGGTAGTCGCCGCCCGCGAAATTGAGGACGAACCCGGACGCCAGGCGCGACGCTATCCGGTCGCCGTACGCCTCGGCCACCTGAGCGAGCGACAGATTCGAGGTTACGACGGTCGGCCGCATCTCGCTGTACCGGGTTTCTATGATGTGATACCACGACGCCCGGACGTACTCGGACACCTTCTCGGCCCCGAGGTCGTCCACTACGAGAAGCCGGTCGGCGAGGTACTTCGCGAACACGTGGGCCTCGCTCGCGGCTCGGTTGTCCATTGTCGCCCGTAGCTCGAGGAAGAGCCCGGACGCGTGGACGAAGAGTCCGCGCCGCTCGTCCCGGGTGGCCGCGTCCCTGAGCAACGACACCGCCACGTGCGTTTTCCCGGCCCCTACGTTGCCCGAGAGGAACACCATAGAAAGGCACCCCGGGAAGTCCGAGAGCGGCGAGAGGGGCTCGCGTGGTCCTGTGAAGGTCGATAATGAGACTCCCAGGAACCGCCGCGGGACCCCGCACTCTCTGAGGTAGTTCGTCGGCCTACCGGCTCGCTCGAGGAACGTACGACACCGCTCGGAGCAATAGCCGATATCGTCACGGTCGAGGCCGGTCGGGGCCTTACACCAACTACACAGCGTCGCCGACGCCGCCGTACTTGTCGTCTGGCTTCTCGGTTCCATTCGGTCGGATTATCCTTCCTCGGTTGATATCCTCGGTCACGGCGCCCACGACCCACGACAGAATCGCCTTGTAGTCGCTCTTCGTCCGCTTGCCCTTGGCGCCCTTCCACGCGTCGAGCTTCTCGATACACTTCCCAATGAACCATTCGCCGTGCGCGTTGACAAGTCTCGAGTACTCGTCCGGGGCGAGCCGTACGCTGTCGCCGTGTTTCACCTTCCGAACCCGCTTCGGTGGGTCCTCGGGCTCTTCTGTAGTGTCTGTATTGTCTGTACTGTCTGTGCTGTTATGTAGTGGTGCTTTCCCCGCACCGACCTCGCACCCATCCCGCACCGGTCCCGCGCCAACCTCGCACTCTTCGACCACGAGCCAACGCAACTCTTCGGAAGAGAACCAGTTAAGGGCCTCGGCGACGAGCGCGACAGGAATTCGAGTCTTGCGCGAGAGGCTCGCGGCGTCGTGTGGGAGTCCGTTGCTACGGACGAGGGTCCCCCGGGGCCTACACTCGGCGGCCACCTGAAGCAACGCGACGAACGTCCCATACAGGGCGGCGCCGTTCTCTCGTTCCATGGTGAGCGTGTAGCCGTCCCCGGCCAGGTTCACCGGCACGGCCACCCACGCCATGTTCACTATTTCGCGGGTGCGGTTCCGCTCGTATATCTTGCCCCACCTGTCGACGCGGTATCGGCTACTCATTGGCGGCGCCGGGGTCGAGGTCCTCGGGTATGAGTTCCTTCAGAACCTCGAGAATCCGGTCGCTCTTCAGAGCGCGGCGCCACACGTTTTGGAGATAGCCGACGGCGTAGTCCTTACCGAGTCGCCGGTTCACTTCGTTCTGGACTGCGGGCCAGTCGACCTTCGTCTTGGTGTACTCGTTGCCCATTGGGCCCCCTTTCGTAGTGCTACAAAGATAGTAAGTTCCGGCGCTCGCGCAACCCCAACACCTAGCGCCCTGGCTCTCCGAGATACACACGATGGCACCAACGCCGGTCCTGTGCACCGTTGCGGCTTCCGTGCGTCGACGCCTTGTGTCCTTCGATGACCATGTACCCGCGAGCCTCGAGGACCCTTGTCGAGACGCCCCACCAATTCGGGTGCAACGGTCGGATGCCCACCGTCTCGCGAAGCTCCGACCACCAAAACGGACCCCGGAACTTGTGAGCGGCTTCCCTGACCCGCTTCAGGAATCGGCCCCGGTCGTTCTCGAGGAAGATATCGAGCGACGGGTCGTCCTGTGGCACGAGCGGCCATATCGGACAGCGGTCGCGCTCGGGCTTCGTACACCCCTTGCACTTCTTACGGATGGCGCTCTCGTAGTCTCGCTTCAACGGTCCCGTACGGATTGCCACGCGTCCCCCTCTCAATAGTAGGTGTCGCCGAGTTGGGCGAGGTCGACCTCGTTCGGTTCCTCGATGTAGACCCCGAACTCGAGAAGGCCCCATCGGCGAAGGTGGGCCATGTACTCTTCCCACTCGGCCGTCGTCCAATCGCTGAGGCGCGTCGACCGGACGTAGCTCGGGCCCTCGCCGCGGCCCTCGACGGTCAGATGCTCCCGGGATATCGCCCGGTGTGCTTCCTCGTTGGTGTATCCCCAATACTCGGCCAGGCGCTTACAGACGACGCCCCGGTAGTATCGGTTCTGTTCGTTGCTCTTCTGGCGAGTCCCGACGGATACGGCGACCGTCCCGCGCTTGCCCTCGAGGGCGGCGACCTCTCGCTTGAACCCCGCGGGGTCGTCGAGAATCGGCCGCCCACCCTCGAAAGTACAGGCCCACCGGTGAAGAACGCGGGCCACCTACGCCCCCTTCTCTTCGATGGCGACGGGCGCCGGGATAACCTCGATACGGTCCCGGCCGCGCTTCACGAGAGACCCGAGTCGCCGCTCGGCTTCCGGCCGCCCGTCCTTTTTCTTCAGGCCCTCGGCCGTGGCTACGGCTTCCCCGAGCTTCGGCAGAGAGACGGAACAGGCGGGAAGGAACGCCTCGAGCGGAAGCCCGACGGCCTCGAATGCGGCCACCGCGTCGGCCACCTTCGGGGCGCCCTTCGACCGCTTCTCGATGAACCCCGGGATATCGGCGCCGCTCGCGAGCTCCGCTTTCACCTTCGCGTTGATAACAGAGGTCCAGGCGTCGAGGACGTCGGCGACCTGTTTCATCTGTGAGAGTTGCTCGGGCGTCGCCGTCTCCGGGTCGACACCGGCCAGGGCGAGGACGGCGTTCGCGTCCGCGAGATTCACCTTCGTATAGAAGGCCGTCGCGGGCATGAGTAGCGCCGGGCACGTGGCCGCCTTGGCGCACCACTTACAGTACTGGCACGCCTCGGGTTTCTTCTGTGGGTCCTCGACCCGGGCCTTCACCTGAAACACGAGGTCGGTCGCTTCGGCGATGGTGACGGTGTAGTGGTTCACCTTCCGGTACCGGCCGTACACTTCGTAGACCTCGACCATGTTCAGGCCGTACGCCTGAGCCCAGGCCGCGGCATACGCGAGCATCTGAGCCCGGTAGTCGCGGACCTCGCCGCCCTTGTAGTCGACAATCACCCGGTCGAAGCCGACGTCGATTTTCCCTCGGCTGACCTGATTCATGTCGTCGTCGGTGACGGTTACCATCTCTTCGCGGTGGAGCTTTGTCCGCGGGACATGGTACGCCTCGGCGAGCGTGAGGACCTCGGCGCGGGCCCACTCGGCGTTCTCCCGCTCGCTCTTCGTGAGTTCCGCGAGCAATGCGGGCGGATACATCTTGTCTGTCGGTTCGCCCGCATGGCCGAGAAGCGCGTCGAGCGCCTCGTGTTGTCGGCGCCCCGACGCCGCCGCCTCGCTGTCGATTGGCGACGCCTCGTAGCACGCGCAAGCGAGCCACATAGGGAACGAGGACGGCCGTAGTCTTGGTGTGTCGTTGGGCATGGTGCCCCCTCTCTGTTAAGGTTACTATAAATGTAGTAGCAATGTCGCCCGCTGTCAACCCTCGGCCGGGTTCTTCAGAATCCACCCGTCGAGTATCTTCGATAGCTCGGTCCAGTTGTTGTACAGGCGGACAATCTGATTCGACGACAGGTCGTCGAGGCTCTGGTCGTTCCGAATCCAGCCCTTCGACACGAAGAACCGCCACGCGTCCGAGAGCTTCCCGGCTTCCTTCCACGCCTCGTATATCTGTTTGTACATGTCGCCCGCCCCGCTCGCGGTGCCGAGGGCGCCCGACGGCCGCTCGACCGGCTCGGCCTGTTGCGCGTCGTCGGCGTATCGGTCCGACGGCTGAGGCTCGCCGGTGGGCGCGGCCCGGGGCGGCTCTTCCGGCGCGGGTGGCTCGGGCTGTGCCGGGGGCTCGGGTGTCGGCGGCGGTGGCATGCCCTTGTCCTCGGCGACCTGTTCGGTTTCTTCCTGTGTCATTGTCGGAAGCTCGGACTCGAGGTACGCCCCGTCGGCCGATAGCTCTTCCTCGGCGTAGGGGAGACCATGTATCTCTTCTGAATCCGGGAAGCACAGCCGGAACCCCTGAGCGATGGCGACTTTCTTCAGCATCGTCCGGGGCTTGTTCTTCCAGAACGTGGTCAACACGTACCCGCTCGAGCGGCTGTCCCATTTGTACTGTGCGTACTCGCTGAAGTCGACCTCGTGATAGAAGGGCTCGGACCAATCGCGGCGGTGTATCTGGATATGGGCCTTCAGGCCCTTACCCTGTCCGGTGGTCCAGACGCGCCACCCCCTGACCTTGCCCGTCCGGATTCCGCGCTTCAGGTACACCTCGTACCCGATGATAATCGCCATGTCGAAACGCTTTTTCTTGTCGTTCCAATGCGGCGACGCGTGAATCTCGCGGAGAAACGGGTTCAGGCCGAAGCTCTGGCAGATATCGACGAAGGTGTACCGCTGTTCCTCGGGAAGCTCTGAGCCGAGCGCGTCCAGGTAGCGGACGGCGCGGTCGCGGAACTTGGCCTGGTCGGCGGCCGAGACGAGCGAGCCGCCCTCGGGCTTCACGATGGCGACGGCTGTCCCTGGCTCTTCGGGTGTCGCCTTGTTCCCCTCGAGGAACTCGGCAATCTCGGGCGGCGTCGGCTTCTCGGCGTCGGCCGGTGGCGGTGTTGGTGCTTTGGTCACGGTGTCCCCTTCCGGTTGAGCGCCTTCGGGCGCGTGGGAGTTGCTAGTATTATACTCGCTTTCCCCGCTCCCGTCAACCTCGCTCGGCAGAAGTCCGTGCCCGGCCGGGTCCTTCAGTATCTCGTACGCCTTCGCTCGAGACGATACCTCGACGAAGGTCCCGGATATCGACTCGTCGGCGAAGTGGGTCACGACCCACCGTCCGGACGCGGCCACGACTTCACGGCCGCCGTTCAGGCAATCCAGGATGACAATGTGCCCACCGTCGGGCCCTGTGTGCTTTCGCTCGGCCACGTAGCCCGGTAGGTGGTCGTGCGGCTTTCGTTTGTTCAACGGGTGCCCCCTTTCGTGTAGTAGCCGTATCCGGTGTGGGCCCGCGGCTTCTCGAATATCCGCGCTAGGTCCTTCATGGACACGTGTTTACGGTATAGCTGAGTTCGGCCGCGCTTCGGGTGGCGTAGTGCGGTGGCGACGGTCATTCGCGAGAGGTACACGTTCACGCGAACCTCGTCGGCGCCGGACCCTCGGACGAAGGACGCCATTCCTATGTTGTCTTGGTAGCCGACGAAGCGCCACCCGTAACGGTTTGCCAGGGCGGCGACTTCGGCCTTCGTCGCCTTCAGGTTCACCGGTCCCCCTTTCTACTTGAGCCAACAGTGCCCGGCCCGCTTGCAGTCGCGGTAATGCTGGCAGAGTTCGCCCGATACCGGGCATGTGTGGACGCGCTCGAAAGCCATCTGAACGGCGTCCGTGTATTCGATTGCGGGAAGCTCCAGGGTCCGAGCCTCGAGCCTGTCGAGGACCTCGGCCATCGTGCGGTCCTTCTGGACCATACGAAGCGGGGCGGCCTTCCAATCAACCATCGATGACCCCCTCGGCCTTCAGCCAGGCCCGGAGCCCGCACTCGCCGCCGTCGCTGGATATGACACCCTCGACCTCGCTCGTGTAGTGCGCGAACGTCGACCAAGTAGCGTCCCGCCCGCGGCTTGTGGCTACCCTGGCGGCCTGTGCTTTCCGCAGATGGTACGCGGCCATCTCGAGCGACTTCAGGGCGGCGCGTGCGTGGCTCTTCTCTGTGTTGGTCATGGTGTCCCCCTTTTCTAACTAGTAGTATACTAACTCTCGCCGGGGATATCAACCCTTTTCGTAAAAAAAATGCGTGGCCCCTATACCATCTATACGACAGGCGCCGAGGCGCCCCCGGGATTCGGGGTGTTGCATAACGAAACACCGCGGGGCTCGTAAAAAAAAGCGCAGAAAGGGGTTGACGCAGACCCCGCCAGTTGCTATACTTGTACTAGTGTTCCACGTGAAACCACCCACCACACCCAAGGGGGTACAGATGAACAGAGTCACCACCCACAAAGACATCCCGATAGCCGTCAACGGGTCGGGCCAGTTCTACGTCATGGTGTCAGTGTTCGACCCGCCCGGAAGCGTGAAGCGGAAGAACACGCCCGAGGCGTACCACGACCTGAAGGCCGACACCCTGGCCGAGCTTCGCGAGAAAATCGACAAGGTGGCGAAGCGTACATTTGAACGTGTGCCGGTGTGGGTTCGCGCCGGGTACTCGTATTTCGAGCGGGACAACGACGACCGGCCGCCGTACGTGCGCGGGGTCCTCACGTCCCACAACCCCGACAAGTCGCGGTATCGTTCTCTGAGGGTCACGCCCGACGGTGGCAACAACCAGGAATACGGCGAGGCGTACGCGGACAGCGAGCCTAACCGCCAGGCGTTCGCCACGATAGCCCGTCTCACCAAAGAGAAGCGGGCCCTCGAGACCGAAATCGCGAAGCTCGAAAGCGGCCTCGAGCGATGGGGCGACAACGACGAGGGCGACGAGTGAAGCTCGTCGAGTGGGTCAACGACGCAACCGAGGCGGCGATACTCGTCGCCTTCTGGTTCCTTCTGAAGTACCGACGCGGGCGGCGCCCCCCGCTTCGGGTCCTGTGGTCCTTCTCGTGGGCGCTCGTGAAGCTCAACAGATTGGGGGTACTAAGTGCCAATCAGCGACTACGTTACGGGAGAACTCGACGAGGTTCTCCACACGCTCGACGTCTGCGCGGACGGGGGTAGCACGCGCCAGGCGACAATGAAGCTCGCCGGGATTGTCTCGGTCCTGGCCCGGGAAATCGACGCCGCCGGGAAGCACCGCCACGCCATCGTCGAGAAGGTGACGGCACTCGAGAACCGGGTGACGAGGCTCGGGGAACAGTTCGACGAGACCTTGGCGCTCGCGAACCGGCTCGCCGAGGCGGTTCAGAAGCGCGGCGGGGAGAACGCGAAGAGCCACACCGACATCAACGGGTGCCTGAAGTCTCTCGCCGAGAAGGTCGACGGGATAGCCGACGACCTGGCGACAATGCCGCGGCCGTCTCGCCCGGCCGGGTTCGGCCAGGGATAACCGACGTGGCGGGGTTGCGTTGCGAATCCTACCCGACGAAGTTACAGCGGGTGCGTTTTGGGGTTGACAGCGACACCACATTGGTATACACTTGTAACGAAAGGGGCGACACATGACGCGACTCGGTTCATTGCTCGGGATGATAGCCGCCGGGGGCGGCGGGATGTTCTCGTTTGGGTCTGGCCGGAACCGGGGGCAACACCCGGGGCCACATCTTCGGAACGCGCCGGACCCTTGCGCCGGTGTCTGGCGTCCGATTGTCGGCGCCGGGAAGGCGACCCTCGCCAAGACGAAGCGGAAGTACGTCGTGGCCGGTAGCGCCGGGGTCGTGGTCGAGAACGAGAAGGGCGAGCGGTATCGCACGTACGGCGGGTTCGTCCGCGCCGAGCGGGTGGTCCGGGGGTAGCATGGAGAAACGGCTCAACGGCGTAACGTACAACACGAACACGGCGACGCAACTCGCCAAGGCCGACATGCGCCACGCCGGGGACCTGTATTGGTACGTCGAGCGGCTGTATAGGACGAAGGCCGGGGCGTTCTTCCTCGTCGGAATCGGCGGGGAGCTTACCCGGTGGAACGACGACGCGGGGCTCGTGCCGCTCGAGCCCGAGGCTGTCGAGTACTGGCTGAAGAAACACGGAATCGACCCGGAAGGGGTACACAATGGAGAGGAACGAGGGACAGAAGCCGGAACTCCGGCTCCATGACGAGGCGCCGAGCGAGCGGAACTCGGAGCTTCTCGGCTTCCACATCCCGGCGGGACAGAAGGTCGAATTCGAGAAGCGGGCGAAGCTCGAGGGTATGAAGGCGTCCGAACTCGGGCGGCTTCTCGTCCGGGCGTACAACCGGACCGGGCTACTCCCGGGACAGGGATTCGGGGGGCGCCGGGTCGCACGGTGCGACGCCTCGGCGGTGTAGCATGGCGCGAACGAAGAACGCCAGGATGCCGACGGTCAAGACGGACGAGGAACTCCGCGCCGTTCTGGACCTGGCGTACGCTCGATTGCAGGGATACCCGCCGAGTTCACCCGAGCGGGCCAAGATACAGGAACAGATAGCGGACCTCGAGCGCCGATTGGGGAAGAGCGGCGGCGCCGCGCGGTGTGGCAAACGAGCGTCGGACGGGCCCCACTATAGCCGACGACTCGGGGTTGAGACAGCCGGAAACGGTACCTGTCGACATGGCCCGCCCCGCGCCCTCGGCGTCCTCGCCGGAACCGGACCCGCTCGCGGACCTGAGAGACTGAAAGGAGAGTGCGAGGGGGAACGGAGTTGCCATCCGCGGGGCGGCTTGCGCTACCGGGGCGCACGTGAGAAAGGAATCCGGCAAGCGACCGTGAGTTGGGACCGGTTTACCGGCAGGGGCCGGAGTCACGAGTGGGCGTCCGTATCCTGGCAGAGCGGCAACGTGAAGAGACCCCACCCCCTCGTCTCTCTGATATAGAACGAACAACCGAGGAAGGGGGAGAACGAGGGGTGGCGGAATAGGTAGACGCGGCCGCCCGCAAAGCGGCCGACGAGCCGGGGGCTCTACGGATTAACCCGGCGAAGGGTGGGGAGTGAGCGAGGCGAGGCGCCAGCGACCGAGAATCTCCCCGAGCAAGCCGCCCGAGTGGAACAGTGTCGGCCAGGCCGTGTACGGCCACGAGTGGCACCGGAGTAGCTCGGGTTCCTGTCGGGTGTGAATCCCGGCCCCCTCTGTTCTCCCCCGCTGAAAGGCGGACACATGGCACCCGTTCCAACAATGCCGTTTCTTGACGACATTCGGCCGTTGCCGAGTGACACGCCGGAAGAGCGCGAGGCGAAACGCAAAGAGGCCATGCGGCGCTACGGTGCCGCAAACCCGACCTACTGTTATCCGAACGGCGACATCAGGCCGCTTGGGCCAATTCTCGCAAGGCTCATTGTCCCGGCGGCACTGGTTCTATTCTTCGTTCTCGTAATCGGCCGCATGGTCTCTGTGTAGGGGTGGGTGTGCGCGTCCTTCTGAGCGGCGAAGCATGGCGTGACCTGTGGCGGCTACTCGTCCGCGTCGCGACGGTTGACCTCGGCGACCTGGCCGACTTCCTGGCCGGGCGCCTCGATAGGGTGAACGAGAGAATCCGGGAAAGGTTCGGCATAGATGCCCCCGACCGTTGACAACAGGGCCCCGAAGAGCTACCATACACAGAGGCCGAGCGCGGCCCGAGTCTCTGAGTTGCTACAGGGCGGACGCCTGAACTACTCCGAGGTCGTGGGTCGCCTTGAGCGTGCCGAGAAGCTACTCGCCGAGGCGATAGCGTTCGTCCCTGGCGGACACCCGCTCGGCACTGAGTACCACGCGTACCAACTCGAGGCCATGGACCAAGAAAACGAACGGGGGCGCTCGTGACGGTTGACCTCGGGGACCTGAAATTCGAGATGTGGCCGATTGGGAAGCTCAGGGCCGCCGAGTACAACCCCCGGGGCATGACCGACGCCGAGAGAATCAACATCCGCAACAGCATGCAAAGGTTCGGCGTCGTGGTACCCGCCGTCGTGAACACCCACCCCGACCGGGTGGGTGTCGTCGTTGGGGGGAACCAGCGGGTCAAGATAGCCCGCGACGACCTCGAGTACACGAAGTACCCCTGCGCCCTCGTCTCGCTCGACCTGAAGGCAGAACAGGAATTGAATATCCGCCTGAACAAGAATCAGGCCCATTGGGAAGATGCTCTGTTGCGCCAGATGGACGAAGGGACCCTGCTCGACGCCGGGTTCTCGGCCGACGAAATCGACGCCATCTTCGACGAGCCGCCGGACCCGGGCGCCGGTACCGGGTGGGAAGAGCCGCCCGAGCCACCGGACGAGGCCCGGTCGAAGCTCGGCGAGCTATACACCCTCGGCCACGAGCGGCACCGCCTGTATATCCAGGACTCCACCGTGCCCGAGAACGTGGCCGCGCTCATGGACGGCCAGCGGGCGGCGATGGTGTTCACGGACCCGCCGTACGGCGTACAGTTTCAGGGCAAGGGCGGCGACGCCATCGAGGGCGACATCACGTACACCGCGATTCCCCTGTTCTTCGAGACCCTACGCCACGTACTCGCCGAGAAGTCTTGGTGTTACGTGTGCGGCGGGTCCAACAACTCGAGCCTGTACCTTCGGATGTTCGAGCGGTATTTCCGAATGACCCCGCGCATCATCGTGTGGGACAAGATGGCTCTCAACATGCGACACAACGGATACCACAGCTCGTACGAGCTGATTTTCCACGCCTACAGTCCAGGCGCCGGTGCCCTTTGGTTCGGGCCTCGGGATGGTGAGGGAGCGACGGACGTCTGGCACGTCCCGCGCCCGAGCGTGAAGGAACGCGAACACCTGACCGAGAAGCCCGTCGAACTTCCGGCTCGAGCAATCGGGAACAGTTGTCAGAAGGGGGGCGTCGTGTACGACCCCTTCGGCGGTTCCGGGTCTACCCTTGTAGCGGCCGAGCAATCCGGGCGGCGTTGCTACATGATGGAAATGGACCCCCGATACGCCGACGTGATTCTCGACAGATGGTCGGAGCTAACCGGCGAGGACCCCGTTCGTTCGGATGGGGTCGCGTGGTCGGACGTATAGCCGCCGTCTGTCTCAATGACCAAACCGACGAAGAAAGCGCCCACAGAGGCCAGCAATCCGAAGTCCACCCCGAAGCCGACGAAGGCCGACGGGGCGTCGGCTACGAAACCGACGAAGCGGAAGCGGACGCGGAAGCGCGGACAGCGGTCGAAACGCCGGAAGGAAATCACCGACTCCCTGTTGCTCGACATCGAGACCGCCGTCGCGAAGGGAGCCGAAACCAACGGACAGATAGCGAAGGCCATCGGGTGGGGCGAGTCCACCCTGAAGAACTACCGGTACGGGAAGGGGAAGGACCCCCGGTACGCGGCCGGTATCGAGCCAATAGAAACGGCCATCAAAAAAGGGAGCAAGCGAAGGCGCTCCCGGCTACTGTCCGAGGCCGAGGACGCGCTCTCGGAGCTTCTGAGGCACGACACATTCGAGGAACGGCGGATAGAGCGTAAGACGGTACCCATCGGGAAGGCGGGGGCGGACGGTGTACAGCACACCAAGACAGAGACGAAACAGGTCGTCACGGTCAAGCGGCGGATACCCAACGCCATTGTGGCTATGTTCGTCGCCGTCAACGCGTCCCGCGAGGCCATCGACGGCGGCGAGGCCGTCCGGTGGAAGTCTATCAATAAGGTCCTCGAGCGAGCGGGCCAGGACAAGGCCGCCGTTCTGGACGCTATCGACAAGATGGTCCGGGATGCGAAGCCGTGAACCTCTCCCCGAAACAGGCCCTGAGCATATCCGAGGCGATAGCCCGTATCAACCTGTGGGTCGGTGCGGTGCGTTCCGGCAAGACGTGGGCGAGCTTGCTACGGTGGGCGACGTATGCGGGGCGCGAGGCGCCGAAGGCCCCCCTGGCCATGATTGGCAAGACGGAGCGTACGCTCAAGACGAATTGCCTCGACCCGCTTCAGGAACTCGTCGGCTCGGGGAACTTCTCGTACTCGATAGGGCTTCACGAGGGGGAGTTGTTCGGGCGGACGGTCCTTCTCTACGGGGCCAACGACATGCGGGCCGAGGGCAAGATTCGCGGCCTCACCTGTGGGGGCGCCTACTGCGACGAGCTCACTTTGTGGCCCGAGTCGTTTTGGAAGATGCTCCTCTCGCGTTGCTCGCCCGAGGGCGCCCGGATATTCGCGACGACCAACACGGACAGCCCGTACCATTGGGTCAAGGCTGGGTGGCTCGACCGCGCCGAGTCGCTCGATATGCGGTCGTGGCTGTTCACCATCGACGACAATCCGTTCCTGTCCCGGGCGTACGTCGAGAACCTGAAGAAAGAGTACGTGGGTCTGTGGTACTCGCGGTTCATAGATGCCCTGTGGGCTCTCGCCGAGGGCGCCGTCTACGAGTTCTTCGCCCAGGAACCGCCGTACGTGTTGCCCGATGCGAAGCTCCCGATTCCGGCGTATCATTGTGTAGGGGTCGACTACGGGACAGCGAACCCGACGACGTTCGGCCTCGTCGGTATCAACCCGCACACCCGGCCGCGGGCGTGGACGTGGAAGGAATACTGGCACTCAGGCCGGGACCAAGGGAGCAAGACGGACAGCGAGTACGCGGACGACTTCGAGAAGTGGCTCGGCGGGATTCAGCCGGAAGCGATATACGTCGACCCGTCGGCCCGGTCGTTCATCACCGAGCTACACCGGCGCGGGTTCTACCAGGTCCAGGACCCCGACAACTCGGTACTCGACGGGATACGGACACAGGCGCGGATGCTGAAGGCCGGAGAGTACGCGGTCGCCGAGAGTTGCACACACACGATATCAGAGTATTTTGCCTATACATGGGACCCGAAGGCACAGAAGCGCGGGCTCGACGCGCCGCTCAAGGTGAACGACCACACGAAGGACCGCGAGCGGTACGTGCTTCAGACGAAGTTCGGCGCCGGTGCCATCGACTACGACCAACTCACCACCCTATAGGGGGCACGACATGAACGGGAGCGAAGGACAAGCGGTATCCATTGCGTCGGTAGATTTGCGGCTCGACGGGTGGGCGAACATCCTCTCCGGGCTCGGCATGATGGGGCACGACCCGAAGAGACACACGACGTATCTCGGCGCCGAGGTTATCCCGTCCGAGACCCTCGCCAACATGTACCGGACGGACGGGTTCGCCCGGAAGATAGTCGACCGGCCGGTATTCGACATGCTTCGCGAGGGCTTCTCGGTGGTCGTCACCGAGCCCGGCGAGGCCGAAGGCGAGACCAACACGGCCGAGGCCGCCGGTGTCGTGTCGTACCTCGATGGTATCAATTGGAAGTCCCAGGTCGGCGAGTTCCTTCAGTGGGACCGCCTGTACGGCGCGGCCCTTCTGATTGTTGGCGCCAACGATGGGGGGAAGCTCGAGGACCCGCTCAAGTCCGAGAGTATCAAGACGATAGAGTTCCTTCGCGTAGTCGACGCGTCCTCGTACGACCGGACACAGGACCTCGAGACGGACGCGCAGTCGCCGCGGTTCGGCCAGCCCAAGACGTACAAGGTCAACCCGAACACGGCGAAGGAATACACCGTCCACTACTCCCGGGCGTACGAGCTTCGCGGCCTCAAGGTCCCGCCGAACTCGGGCGGCACGAAGGCCCCGAACGGCGCGGGTGATTCCGTCCTCCAGGCGTGCTTCGCCGCGTTGCGCGGTCTCGGCATGACCTACAGCAACACCGAGAGCATAGTCGACGAGTTCGTGGTATCGGTTATGACCGTCAAGGGTCTAACCGGCATGGTCGGCACCGGCCGCGAATCCGTCGTCCTGGCCCGGCTCAAGCTCATGGACCTGGCTCGGAGCCTGATAAACACCCGGCTCATTGACTCGGACGAGAAGTACGACCGCACGAGTACGGGCGTTGCGGGCCTCTCCGACATCCTCGAGCGCGAGGCCGAGCGCGTGTCGGCCGTGTCCGGTATCCCTGTGCGTATTCTCATGGGGAAGCAATCGGGCGGCCTGAACAACACCGGCGACGCCGAGACCCGGGACTACTACGACCACGTGGACGCGTTGCGCGAAGAGCGGGCGGCCCCGGTCCTCGAGTGGCTGACTGTCCTCACCTTCTCGGCGAAGGACGGACCGACGAAGGGTAGCGTACCGGACGATTGGGCCCTGAGCTTCCCGCCCCTGTGGCAAATGGACGACAAAGAGAAGGCCGAAGTCTATAAGACGATGGCCGACGGTGACGCCGCGTACCTCGACCGCGGGGTCCTCACGTCCGCCGAGGTCGCGACTTCCCGATTCACCGACGACGGGTACTCGCTCGAAACCTCGCTCATGGTGCCCCGAGAGATACCGGAACCCGACGACGGGACCGGCGCCGGGGGTGACGAGTGATAGCCGCGGGCCCGTTCATTCCGACCGGCGGCGTCCTCGTGGGCGTCTCCATTGTCCTACTCGTCCTATTCCTGGCCGCCATAGCCGGGGAGCTTCACCTGATACGCGTCGGCCTCGNNNGCCGGGACACCGCGCCCCTCATTCGGTACGCCGAATGGTCCCACATGGCGCCCTGTGTCGTCGAGACCGAGGACGGGGTTCGGGATTCGCTCGAGGCGGTATATAAGCCGTCTCGGCGGCTGTGCTTCGCATGTTACCGCGCCGCGGTGAACGCCGAGAGGAAGGCGGCCTGATGCCCATAATCGACCCACAGCGACGCCGACGCCGGACGGGGCGTACGATACGCGACGTCGTTCGCCTCGACGTCCGGAAGGGCTCGCCGCTCGAGGACCTGAACCGGCTCAAGGCCCAAACCAAGCGCCCGGGAACCAGGCCGCGAATGAAGCGCCCGCCCGTCTGGCTGTACCCGGCGGGGGCGGAACTCGAGTACGAACGGTATCTGCTTGCTCTCGTCCGCCATATCGAGAACCTCACCCGACAGATTATCATCCCGCTGTTGCCCGCGTGGGCGGCCGAGGCTCGCCAGGATAGCGCCCGCGTCGACCTGTGGCCGGACGACGTACGGGCGGCCGTTGAGCAACTCCGGCTCCGGTTCGGCCGGGACCCGGGCCCACAGCCGGGCGAGGTCTCCCGGACAATCTCTCGCGAGGTCGCCGAACAGAACCAACGCCAATGGATTAAGGTCGCCCGGGCCACCCTCGGAATCAACGTCGCGGGCTTCGACCCGGACCTCGGGAACGTCCTCGAGGCGTTCGGCACGCAGAACGAGACCTGGGACATCCCGGCTCGACTGTTCAACCAGGTACAGGAAACCGTCACCCGGGGACTGTCCGAGGGGAAGCGGCACGAGGCGATAGCGAAAGAGCTTCTCGGCCGCGGGATTCCGCGGGGTGTGTTCCACAAGGCCCGGACCCGGGCTCGCCTGATTGCCCGCGACCAAGTGGGGAAGCTCAACGGGGAAATCACGAAGCGCCGACAACAGGCCCTCGGCGTGACCTCGTACATCTGGCGAACCGCCCAGGACAACCGGGTCCGCCCGGCCCACCGCGAGCGCGAGGGCAAAGAGTTCGCATGGAACAACCCCCCGTCCGACGGGCACCCGGGCCAGGCTATCAACTGTCGATGCTACGCCGAGCCCGTCCTCGGCCCCGAGTTTGACTCTCTCGAGGTCCAGACGGCCAGAAAGGGGACCCGGTGAGGGACTCGAGTCGAGACGCCATCGAGGGAGTATCGGACTTCGTGAAGCGGTGCGACCGTATCGACTTCTCGGGGACCGTTGTCTTTTCGCTACACTTCAGGCAAGGCGGCGTCGGCCGCACTCAGGTACGCACGGAACAGGACCTAGCCAGGGCCGGGACCGAACCCGTCCCTGCCGGGCGAGCGCACCGAACGCGACCGAAGCCGACACCACCCACAACAGGCGGCCGAATAGCGCCGTAGAAAGGGACGAGACATGTCCACAGACGAACAGAAGCCCCAGGCGACCGAGACGCCGGAACCGTCCGTAGCCGAGGCCGTGGCCGAGCGCGTGAACGAGACAGGGGCCGGAACACCCGAGGGGGCGTCGCTCCCGCCGCTTCGCGCTCAGGTTTTCGCGTGCAAGGAACACGGGTACGTGACCGACAGTATCTCGCTCGCGTTGGCGCCCGACAAGAAAGAGCACAACCACTTCTGCCCGTTCTGCCTGTCGAAGTCGCTCTCGGCCGTAATGCCGACGATGCGGTCGGTCGGGTTCCTCGAGGTCCCGCGGCCGTGCACGCCCCAGGACGTTGCGGACGCAATCGACAAGCTCGTCGAGGCCGAGGTCGAGAGCGGGAACGCCGAGCCTCCGACGGCCGACGAGCTTCGCGAAGCCGAGAAGGAAGGCGGGATGGACCCGCTCGGCGAACTCGGCGAGGAAGCCGCCGACGATATCGGCGACGACGCGGGGGTTGACACAGCGCCGAGCAAGTGATATTATACTGTTGGTGTGTGTTGGTACGGTTGCGCGAGATTCTCCCTCTACAGGGGACCCACTCTCGAGCCCGTCCGGACCTAGTTCGGGCGGGCTTTCTCTATTCAAGGGGCACACGTGGCGGGTATACAATGGAAGGCCGAGGACCTTCTGTATCGGTTCCTCGACACCAACGGCGACGGCTCAGGGGCGAAGAGTGCAATCGGCGACTACAGCGCCGGGACCGGAACCCCGACCGCGTTTAAGATTGTCCCGCCCTCGACCGACCTGTTCACCCTCTCCCGCGTCATTGTCCAGATTCGAGATACCGGCACCATTGCGGCCGAAGAGTACGGCGCCCTTCCTGAGTTGAGCGTCGGCGTCGTTCTTCGTGTAATGGACGCGGGCGGCGTCGTGAAGGACCTCACCGACGGGCTACCGATTAAGAGCAACGCCGCCTGGGGCCGCGTGTGCTACGACATCGACATCTCGACGTTCGGCACCGGCGACAACTTCGTCGAGTGTCGTTGGACCTTCGCCAAGTCCGGGAAGTTCCTCGAGTTGAACGGCCAGGCGGGCGAGTGGCTCGAGGCGTATCTGTCGGACGACCTGTCCGGCCTTGTCTCGCACACCTTCATGGTTCAGGGCTTCAGGGCCTCACTCTAGGAAAGGGGCGACCATGCCGATACGTTGGGACCGCGCTACCATACGGAAGAAACCGGTCCGAACCCCCGAGGGGTTCCTGAAGGTCGAGGCGTCCGCCACCCGTACGGGCGTGTTCCAATATCGCAACGGCGACGGTTCGATTCGGCGCGAGCTTCGCCACCCGAAGGACGTCCTCGACGGCGAATCGCTCGACACCATGAAGATGATACCCGTTACGAACGGGCACCCGCCGACGGTCCTCGTCGACTCCAACTCGGCTCGGCGGTTCTCTGTCGGCTCGACCGGTGAGAACGTCCGCCCCGACGGGACCTTCCTCGTCGTCCCCATCGTGATAACCGACCAAGACGCCATCGCCGATATCGAGGACGGCCGTCGGTTCGTGTCCATGGGATACCAGGCCGACCTACTCCCCGAGCGCGGGAAGTACGACGGCGAAGAGTACGACGCACGACAGACGAAGATACGGTATAACCACCTGGCCCTCGTCGACGCCGCTCGGGCGGGCCCCGACGCTACGGTCCACATGGACGCCGCCGACGCGGTTCAGGTATACCCGGACGACCCCGACGCCGGGAACCGTACCGACAAGGCGATTCCGTTCAAGGCGTACCGGCTCGACCCTGAGTCCGCGCCATGGGACGCCGCGAAGGAAGTCCGAGATGCCGACGCCGACGCGCTTCGCCAGATGGCGGCGTGGTACGATGCCGAAAAGCCGGACGCCAAAACCTCTTACAAGCTACCACACCACCGAGCCAGCAACCGGAATACGGTCTGGCGGGCTGTCTCGGCCGCGATGGGTGCCCTACTTGGCGCCCGGGGCGGGGTGGATATTCCACAGGCCGACCGGCGCTCGGTGTACGCACACCTGGCCCGACACTATGCCGAGTTCGGGAAGGAACCGCCCGACCTTCGGCGGGACTCAGAACCCAAACCAAACCAGCAAGGGGGCAAGGGCAACATGCCTACGATGCGTATCGACAACATCGACTACGAGGCGGCCCAGGAAGTCATCAACCACTCCGCGAAGGAAACCGCCCGCGCCGATGCGGCCGAGAAGGCCCTCGCAGAGACCAAGGCCACCCTCGAGACCGTGACCGGTGAGCGCGACGCCCACAAGGCGAAGCTCGACGAAGCCGAGAAGGTCGACACGAAGGCCGAGATTCGCAAGGCCGTTACGGCTCGCGTGGACCTCGAGCGCCGGGTCGCTCCGCTGTTCAAGGACGACAAGGATACGAAGCTCGACGAACTCGACGACAAGGCCCTGAAGGTCGCGGCCATCCTGAAGGTGACGCCGGACGCCAAGCTCGACGAGAAGTCCGACGAGTATATCGACGCCCGCTTCGACGCCGCCATGGAGTCGGCGAAGGAAGCGAAGAACGACAAGGGCGACGAGAACTTCGGGACTCAGCGCGTCCAGGCCAAGGCCGAGAACACCGACGGCGACGACAGCAGCCCGGCCAAGGCTCGCGACCGGATGATTGAGCGCATGAAGAGCGACCACCTCGACGACGACGACAAGGGCGACGAGTAGCCCGCGACTCGTCGCGTGTGCTGTCGTTGACAAAGTAGACACCAACAACCCCGAACAGGGAGTGCAAAAATGCCTCAGTATCAGGACATGGACACGGCGTTTGCGGGCCTCAAGGGCGACATCCGCAACGATACGGTCGAGTCGTACGCGGCTTCCGAGGACATCGAGTTTGGCCGCGGTGTGATGGCGAACACAACCGACCCGGCCCACGTGGTCGACGTCGCCGACAACGCGGGCGGAGTGTTCCGCGGTATCGCGCTTCACATTCACAACGAGGCCCGGAAGTACGAGGAGAAGGACACGGTGTCCGTTCTCCGTAAGGGCATGGCGTGGGTGGAGACCGGCGTAGCCGTGACCATCGACGAGGACGCGTATGTCGATGTGGCTATCGGCGGTATCGGCAAGTTCACCAACGTATCGGCGTCGAATCTCGCCACCGGCGGGAAGTTCCGGTCGACGGTTGCCGCGGCCGGTCTGGCCCTTCTCGAAATCGACCTGTAGGCGTAGGGTCGCAACGGCGAAGGACGTAGCACAGCCCAATCACGGAAGCAAGCAAACCCACTAACCGGAGAACAGACAATGCCGGAGCCCATTCTCGCTATCAACATCACGGACGCCGACGACTCGATATTCTTCAGCAGGGAACTCGAGTACGTCAAGCGCCGCACGTACGACAAGAAGTTCAAGAACCTGCGCTACTCGCTCTTCCTCCCCATCTCCACCGAGGCGGACCCGGGCGCGGACACCATCACGGCCGACAGCTACGACCAGGTCGGCATGGCGAAAATCATCTCGAACTACGCCGACGACCTCCCCCGGTGCGACGTGAAGGCCACGCAGAACACGGTCCACGTCCGCGGCCTCGGGGACTCGTACGGGTTCAACGTGCAGCAGATACGCGCCGCACGCCTGGCCCGGAAGCGCCTCCCCGAGCGGAAGGCGATGGCCGCCCGCCGTGGTATCGAGCAACTCATCAACAATATCGCCTGGACCGCCAACGGCGAGGACGGGATGTACGGGCTGTTCTACTTCCCGAACATCTCGGTCACGTCGGCGCCGACGGGTTCGTGGGCGACTGCGACCGGCCTCCAGATGGTGGCCGACATGATGCACGCGGTCGACTACGTGTCCACGTCGACGAACGGCGTCGAGGTCGCGGATACGCTTCTCATGTCCCTGGCGAAGCTCCGGCTTCTGACCAAGGCCCCGCTCCAGACGGGAAGCGACACGACCCCGCTCGAGTACTTCCAGAAACAGCGGCCGTGGGTCAAGATTGACTGGCTCCAGGAGTGCGACGGGCTCGACCCGAAGCCGTCCGGCGGTGCCGGTCCCATCGACGTGATGGTGGCCTACGCGAAGGACGAGGACCACGTCACCCTCGAAATGCCTCAGATGTTCGAGCAGTTCCCGGCACAGCCGAAGAACCTCGAGCAGACGATACCGTGTCACGCACGGTGCGCCGGGGTGTTCGTGCACTACCCGCTGTCGGTGCACGTCGTCGAGGGCCTGTAGTCGAGACAACCGGTCGGCGGGGCTCCGCCTTCACTGACAAGCTCACGAGCGACGAGCCCCGCCCGGCCATCCCACATACCAACTACCCCACCGAAGGGAGAGTAGGATGATTGTTGAGAACACCCGCAAAGGGATGCGCGGCTGTGGCAAGTCCGGCGTTTTCTTCACGCCTGGCCTGAACGTGCTCGACCCCGAACAGGCGAAGGCCGTCAAGGGTGACCCGGCGTTCCCGGTGCTGTGCAAGGACGGGACGTTGGTCGTCGTGAAGGAAAAGGGCTCGGACGAGGGCGGGAAGCTCACCGCCGCCGAGCTTATCGCGGCTATCGGCTCGATGAACTCGGTCGCGGACATTGCGAAGCTCAAGGAAGGCGAGTCTCGCAAGACCGTACTCGAGGCCATCGAGAACCGTATCGCCGAACTCGCGGCGCCCGCGGGCGACGGCGACGGCGACGGAGACGGCAACGGCGACGGTGACGGCGACGGCAACGGCGACGGAGAGTAGCCGACCGTGGCACTCACGATTGCGGATATCATCGAGGCGCGGCGCCCGGGTACTCCTATAGATGCCCGGACGACCGCGCTTATCGAGTTGGCCGAGAACCAAACGGACGCGGCGGCCTTCGACCACCTGTACAACCACGCCGTCGCTCTTCTCGTGTGTCACTGGCTCGAGAAGTCCGACAGCATGGACGCCGGGCAAATCACCGGGAAGCGCGAGGGCCAGTTGTCGTTGACGTATGCGAAGTTCCTTACCGGTATCGGTTCGGACGACGCCTTGGCTTCGACGGTGTACGGCCAGGAGTATCTCAGCCTACGCGATACCATCTTCTCGCCGATGGTCCGGGGCATGAACGAAATGCCCAAGGTCGAGAGGGACTATCCGTAGTGGCCGAGGTCGAGGTTATAGACCATGGGCTCGACGCCATCATTCGGGAGACCCGCCGCTATGTGAATAGCTATGTGAAAGTGGGGTTCCCGACCGGCGGCGAAGCGAGCGACGAGGGGTCTAAGGACTTCGACGAAGTGGTCCAGATTGCGGCGGTCCACGAGTTCGGGT
>JABAHP010008080.1_pt1 | contig 40911 bp, 34 predicted proteins | sample 7062081 | NCBI WGS metagenome assembly JABAHP01 (sample SAMN14534357, study PRJNA622989) | marine sediment metagenome | biome: marine biome [ENVO:00000428]; feature: marine pelagic biome [ENVO:01000023]; material: deep marine sediment [ENVO:00002113] | place: India: Gulf of Kutch | collected...
AGTGTCGTCCAGCCCGAAGGGATCGGCAACGGTCAACTGGAAGGTGAGCACGTCGTCGGTGATGGGAGAGTCGAATGTGGGGCTTTCCGCCGTAGGGTCGCTGAGGGTGACGGGAGTGCCGCCGGTCTGCTCCCAGAGGTAGGTGAGGGCGTCGCCGTCAGGGTCGTAGCTCCCAGAGCCGTGCAGGGTGACGGTTCCGGTGTGCACAGTCTGCGGGGTGCCTGCATCAGCAACCGGCGGCTGGTTGGGGACTGTACTGCGGGCCAGGCTGAATTCGGAGGTGTTGCTGCCGGGATCGGTGGCTGTCGCCGACACAAAGGAACCGTCGGGAATCTGGGTAGGAAAGCTTGCAGTGAAACTCGCGTCGCCGGTTCCATCCGTGGTGACCGCAGACGTGCCGAGAAAGGTACTGCCCTCACCATAGCCAGAGGGATCGGCTGCTGGGCTGTAAAAGAACTCCAGGGTGAAGGCGGTATCGGCGGTACTGTTCAGGGTGCCCTGGATGGTGGTGGTGCCACCGGCAGCCGTGACAGAGGTCAACAAGGGAAAATTCTGCAGATTGTTGGCGCCGCTGTCGCCGTCTCCTGGATCGTTTGGTGTTACGCCATCAGATCCAAGGTTGATGCCCAAGCCGCTGTTGGAAGAGATCGAGTTGCGAGAAATGAGATTGTCAATGCCGTCTGCCACGCGTACACCGTCACGACCATTATGAGCAATCAGGTTGCCCTCACCTGGTGAGGAGCCACCTATCTGGTTGCCGGATGCAGAGGTTCTCACGTTGATGCCGTCATAATGGTTGCCAAGAGTCTCGGTGCCTGCGATGCCAGTACCGATATGGTTGCCCTGCACGAGGTTGCCGGTGGCGCTGCTGCCTTTTATGGACACACCATAGACGCTATTTCCAGAAAGGATATTCCGTGCCCCAGCCGTGGTCCCTCCGATGGTGTTGTTTGGCGCGTCGGAAATGTAGACACCACTCCAAGAGTTGCCAAGGGCTTCAGTCCCATTGGCCTGTGTGCCGACATAGTTGCCTAGCACTAGATTCCCTGTTGCTCCGCTGCTATAAATGGAAACGCCAGAAAGAGTATTGCCCGAGATCACGTTACCCGCTGATGCTGTATCACCACCAATGGTGTTGTTGGGCGCTCCCTCGATGTAGAGGCCGGAATAGGCATTGCCCAGGCCGTCGACACCGTTTGTTTGGAGGCCGATGTAGTTGCCTTGGATCTGGTTGCCTGCTGCCGCGCTGCCTTCAATCCGAACGCCGCTCCCGGGCACAGTATCTTCCACACCGTTCGCCGATATTAGGTTGCGAGCAGTCTCTGTCGCCCCTCCAATAGTGTTGTTGGCTGAATCGAGTATGTAGACACCGTGGTAGTTGCCGAGATCGGTTGTGCCGGTGGAGTCCGTGCCGATATAGTTGCACGTGATCGTGCTATTGCCAGCCAGGTGCACGTGGATTCCGGATCCAGCAAAGCTGTTGATGATCAAGCCGGTGATCGTGCTTGTGCTCCCGCCTCCAGCAATAGACAACCCGTCTGCGCTACCGCCGGCACTGCTGCCATTCAGTTCTATGAGCAGCGAGGGAGGCCAACTGTCGCAGCTAGCGTTTGGTTGGCTCAGTCCGTCTATGTGCACGGGATCGGTGATTGCGGGCAGGGNNATTGCAGGCAGGGGCGAGGTTGGCGAGATCGTTTGCACACCCTCACCCGGGATGGCAAAGCTGATCGTGTCCGTGCCGGGGTTTGTGTTCGCTTGCTCGATCGCCCAGCGGAGCGAACCTGTGCCGCTATCATCTGTGTTCGTGACTGTGTACACCCCTTGAGCGTGGACAGGGGAGCAGATGCCGGTCACGGTCAGCACTGCAATCAATGACAGAAGGACGTATCTCTTTACCATTTTACCTCTCCTTCAGGTGGTGTCCAAAGCTAGTTTCATGGAAACTGTAGTGTGTGATGATGTCTGTGGAACCTGCCAAAGCCCCCAGCCTGCCTGGGTCAGGCGGTAGCAGATGTCCACCTCCTCTGGCCGGGTCCGAAAGCCGGCCAGAATTCGTGATCGATATCCCGCGTGGCGAATGCTCATTCCGAGCCTGCCTGTTCTTCTGCTCGCCGGGTGCGAACCCAGTTCACCCGGCCCCGTCGCAGCCGTACGGCGAGTCCCATTGAGACGCGCCAGGCGGCATATGCAGGGGCAAATACGAGTGCCTGAAAGCTTGTCCGGGGCGCCCGCTCGGCAGCCAGTCCCAGAAGCGGCAACAGGAACGCCGCAGCGGCCGAAAACCCGCTCACCAGAAGCGGGGATGGGGCTCCCAACAGCAGCAGGAGCCCTTGCAGAATGACCAACCCCATAGCCAGTAGGGAAAGGGTGGAGAACGATGGCACGGATAGCTCAAGGGCAAGGTCCAGAGCAGCCCAATTGCGTTCGCGCCAAGCTAGAGACAGCAAGGGGCGTAGATGCTGTCTCGGCAGGGCGAACACCCCGCCATACCAGCGCATGCGCTGGGATGTCGCGTCGCGCCAGCGCGCTACTGCCTGGCCCGCAGAGATCGCCTCTGGGACGTACCGGACACGCTCACCGCAGGCGACAAGGTGAATGCCATACTCCCGGTCTTCGGTGAGGGAACGGGTCTCGAAGGGATGCTGTTCGAGAGTCTCCCGGTGGAAGCACATGCCATCTCCCATCAAGCGCGCTGACAGTCCCAGATTTTCCTTGGCTTGGTTGCGCATCCGGTTGTTGAGGCGCATATCGCCGTCCGCCAGCGCGCTGAAGACACTGGCTTCCGGGTTGGCGATCACGTGGTGCCCCTGTACCACACGTGCCCCCCCAGCCAGGGCGATGTTCATCAGCCTGAGAAATGCGGGGTCTACCTGGCTGTCGGCATCAAATACGACGATAGCATCATAGTCTCTGGGATCGCCGAGCAGTCTGGCGAGCAACCACTGCAGCGCGAATGCCTTCCGCCCGCGAGGGGCCTGGAATCGCTCGTGGACGGTGGCCCCGGCCGATCGCGCAGCCTCTGCTGTGGAGTCGGAGCAATGGTCGGCCACAACGTGCACGTCAAACCATTCTGCGGGATAGTCCATCTGGCAGAGACGGGTCACGGTAGCATCGATAACGCTTTCCTCGTTGTGCGCGGGCACGGCAACCGCCAAGCGCAGAAAGCTCTGTGCTTTAGCGCCGCTTGCGGCGCTCCGGCGCGGGCGCCCCCCAGTTGCCAGCAGAACATAGTAATAGGCCAGCCCGAAAGCCACAACCAACTGGACCAGAGCGATGAGCACTCCTACGAGTATCATAGCCGCTTACCTGCCGGCCTGCCTGCCGGCTTCCGCCCTCGTAGCTTTCTCGACTGGGGCAGCCAGGGGTGTCCCTTCAGCAATAGCAACATACATCTCCTGCAGTGTTTTTTCCTCAGCCTGCCGTTCTCTTTCATACCACTCATAGCCGGCGTTGCCCATCCTTGCCAGGCGATCCGGATCTTTTAGCGCCTCTTCCAGTCTATCGGCCAGGGCCAGGGGATCGTTTGGCGGGATCACCCACCCCGTCTCACCCGGCACGACGTACTCGGGCAGTGCTCCCGTGCGGGTGACAATCACCGGCTTGCGAAAGCAATAGGCCGCGGCGATCTGCGCTGATTGGCTGGCCTCGATGTAGGGTAGCACGACGATACCACACCGGCTGTGGAGGTCGATGGCTTCCTGATCGCCAATGAGGCGGTTGCGGACCTCCACATTGGGTGGGATCGGTCCTGGGCCCAGATGCTCTGGTTGTCCCAGACCGGCGAGGATGACGCTGGGCGTTGGCTGCACCGTTGCACTGAGGCGCCTGGCAGCTTCAACCAGGACAGGCAATCCCTTGTAGATCTCGAGACGCGCAAAGAAGAGCGCCCATGGCTCGTATCGGATTCTGGGTGCTACCTGTGAAAGCCTCCGCTTTTCTGCATGGCTTGTGAAAAGAAAAGTCAGAGGAGTGAGTGTCACACGAGAGGGGGCAACGCCCTGGGTGAGCAACTCCTCTCGGTAGCGCTCCCCATGTACCAAGAGGTGATCGGCGCTACGACGCACACTGCGGTTCCACAAGTAAAGCAACCGTCCGTAGAACACACCCGCGTGCGGGTGGAGGTCATGGAGAGTGTGACAGACGGGCATGTTTCGCGCCCGCAGGGCCTGCATGAGCAACACGTTCCAGAGGTGAGGGCCAGTGAAGTGGATGACATCCGGGGCCAAGTCCTGAATCGTGCGGAGCACACGCACGAGGGCGGGGCACCGGAGCGATTCGCTGGAAAACCCGGTGCTAGTGGTAGTAACCGGCGTGTGCAGCTTTAGATCCGGTCCATACCGATCGCGTGGGGCGCGTGTCGTAGTCACCAGGTGCACCTGGTGACCAGCTTGGGCCATACGATTGGCCAGGTCGGCGGTGTATTGGTGCATGCCAAAGGTGGGGGAGAGAAGGACGTAGCAGATGCGCATGTCTCGCACTCAGCCTCCCGCCGCTTTGTCTGCGGCTTGCAGTGCCAACAGGGCGTCGACAAAGAACTTGGCGGCCCAGTTTGGATACTTGAACCGTTCGTAGCGACCATAGATAGGATAGGAACCAGCAATCGCTCCCCGAGTGTTGGCGTCCGAGGTGTGCAAATCCTGTGTCCTGGTCACAAAGGAGATGGTCTTGCGGGCAGCGTCCAGGTAGCGCTCTTCCCCGGACTGGCCATAGAGCCGCAGCCAAAGCAGGGCTACCTGGCAGTTGCCAGTCAGACAACTTGATCGGGAAGCCGGCTGCCAATTGCTGTCATAGGTGCTAGCCAGGGAGCCATCCGGGTGCTGTCTCTCCAACAAGGCGTGTGCCACCTTTTGTGCTGCGGTGATCCACCGGTCCTCCTGGAGCGCCAAGCCACATTCCAATAGACCTTCCGCGGTGTAGGCAATGGTGTGGGTAAAGGGGTCATCGCCAGCGCAGAACCCCGCGCGGCGAAACCAGCCATTGGATTGCTGCTGGCTGAGGGCCCAGTCCAGGTTTCGTCGTGCAGTTTCCACAAGCGACGGGCGGGTCACCACCTGCGCCACTCTGAGCAAGGCCCAAGCAACGCGGGTGTCGATCACTTTGACGGTGTCAAGATACTGGTAATCAAGCCATGCACCGCTTCCGGCTTGTACAGCGACCAACCAGTCGGCAGCGCTAACTGCTGCCTGGAGGTGGGTGTTGTTTCCGGTCTCGTGCCACGAGGCTAGCCAACCAAAGATCACCTGACCTGTGTCAAAGACGACTGGAGTTGGGCGTTCGCCATCCTGTCGTTTCCAGTGGCCGACACCTCCCTCAGGCGTACGTGCTTTCAGAAGGTAATCGGCCAGCTCAGAGGCGATCTCGTGCAGATCGCGACGTTTGAGGTATCTTGAACTCGCGAACATGGTTGGTATTGTGTATCCTGTGGTTTCAGGATACGAGGAGGCCCATCGTCCTCGCAGCAGGTCAAAGAAGGCGGGAATGCCTCCATCATGACTATGCTCCCGAGCTCGCAGGATCCAATCGATAGCTGCCTCCAAGTGCAGTTTGATATCAATGTCTGGAGTTGAAGGCAGCTCGCGTCCATGGATCGCCATCTGTTTCAACGTGTTGGGCAGATTCCGTATGATTGACATTCACCGCCTCAGAAAACTGGTACTTGTTAGTTCGTCTTGGTACATGCGGCTCTACATTTCTGGAAGCTCGGCCAGCAATCGGCGAAAGAGGTGGGCCTGAGCTCTGAGCGAAGTCGAGAAGCGAGCACCTAAAGCAGCGATGGCTAGCCGGGCCATATATGCGATGCGTAGCAGGAACTTGTACCTGGTCACTCTGAATCCGCCGCCAAACTTGCGGTAGAACCGCACTTTGCTGCGGTAAAGCTGGATGTACATCTCTTCAGCGACCTGTTTGGAACTCGCACCACCATGGTGTGTGACCGAAGCCTGTGGCACCCACCACAACTCCCATCCGGCTTGGGCGAGGCGATAGCAGAGATCCACCTCCTCGGTGTACATGAAATAGTTTTCATCCAGCAGGCCCACCTGCTCCAGGGCAGTCCGGCGCAACAGGAGGCAAGCTCCTATGATCACGTCCACCAGGCGGGAAATCTGTGGATCCCAGTCCGCTTGGGCATAGCTTGCTCGACGCCAAAGCCGGTCCAGGGACATCAGCCGCCAAAACTCACGCTCCGGGGTCAGCATGGGATAGGATGATACCTGCAAGCTGCCGTCTGGATTGGCCAACCGCGGCCCGCAGCCACCGGCCTGAGGATGCCCCTCCATGAACTGGATCATGGCTTCTAGCGCCCCGGGATACACCTCGGTGTCGCTGTTTAGAAGTAGCGCATACTGCCCTTCGCTCAGCCGAATCGCCTGGTTGTTGGCTACAGCAAATCCAACATTCTCCGGGTTCTCGATCAAGCGGACCTGGGGAAACCTGCTTCGCACCATCGCCGCACTGCCATCAGTGGAGGCGTTGTCCACGACAAGTACCTCATACGCCGCTTCTGGGGGATACATCTCGATCGATGCCAGGCACTGCGTCAGGAGCTCCCGTGTATTCCAATTGACGATGATGATCGAGACTGTTATCACACTGCTGGCTCCTGCTTTGCTATCTGCTCCAGGGCGACCAACCCGCCCAGGAATAGCCACACCAGCACACTGGCCTGAAAGCCTGAGAAGCCGATGTTGTATATGAAGGGCAGGATCCAGTCAGCAAACATCATTAGCACCAACGCCCCGGCTCCCACGGCCAGCATTGCATTGACATAGCCAGCCGCAAAGCCCTGAGTGAAGTGAGCTCGCAGGCGGAGACCGAGGCGAGCGACCTCTACCGCAAACCAGAAGAAAAGCGCCATTCCCAATAGCCCTACGTGAGAAAAGAGGTCCACATAGTTGTTGTGAGAGCTGATCTGGGGGGCTATCCAGTATGCTCCCCAATAGAAGAGGGGTTCCGTGCCTGCATAGGGCCGGTACGCAGCCGGTCCCAGACCGGTGATGGGGTTGCGCATTGTCACCTGTACGACCCGCTCGATAAGGGCCAGGCGCGAGCCGCCACTCTCCACCCACTCGTCACCGCCGCCGGCGAATTCGTAGATAGCAGAGGTCAGCACTCCGCTGAGGGCCAGTGCTGCCAGCAGCAAGAGGACGGGCCAGCGCAACCGCGGCCAGCGTAGCCAGGCCAGCACTCCCGCGGCAATGCCCACGCCTGCCATATGGGAGACAGTATCACGTTCCTGAAAAAGGACGGTGAACAGCACAGTTGCTACAACGGCCACGGCAAACAGGCGCCAGCGAGTCGATAGCTCTCGGTTGAAGAGCAATTGTCCAGCAGCCACGGAGAATAGAAGCAGCCGGAAGGGGGCGCGATTCAAGGCAACTGTGAGTATGCGATCCAGAATTAACTGTCCCCCACCCCCAACCACGTAGAACATTGCCACGCCGCCGGCGACAGCCAGGTAGAATAGCGTCAAACGGCGCAACTCGGTCTCGCTGGTGATCAGGTTTCCCGTCAGCCAGAAGGCTATGGCCGAGAAGGCAAAGATGGCCCACTGGACCAACTGCACAAGGGTAAAGCTATCGGAGCGTGGCACTGCCGGATCCCAGGTACCAATCCCGATTGCAAGCGACAGCAGGCCGGCTGCGAGAAAGAAGAGCAATGGCAGGTTCGTGGTCGAGGCTACGAGGCGCACTTTGCCCCGACGTACCATATCCACGACCCAGATTCCCAGCAGCGCGGGTACCAGCAGCGTCGCTTGGTTCAGGCTAACTTCTGTCCCCGTGCCAATATCCAGGCGCGCGACCAGGGCAGCCGGCACCAGAGCAAGCAAGCCCACGAGCGGCCAGTGTAGCAGGACGGCCATGCCGATGCCCAGGCAGAGCAATAGCAGCCAGCGTACGGATGCCAAGTAGCCCAGGGCGGTTGCTCCAACCAGTACCACCGCCACTACGCCTAGGGCCCACAGGCGGCCGTCCAGCAATTCGCTCCGGAGCCTAGCCAGCATGCTCTCTCTCCGCGACTCGCCTTTGCACTTCCGCTACTTCTTCTGCCAGAAGCGCAAACCGCTCGCCAATCTGGCTCCAATCGTACTGCTGCTCAACAAGCAGGCGTGCATCCCGGGCCAATTGGTTGCGAAGCGACTGGCTGCGCAACAGGCGCAGAACCTGTGCTGCAAACCCGGCTGGTTCGTCAGCGATGAGGATATCGCGATCCGGAGTCACGTCCAGGCCCTCAGCCCCTTTCGTAGTGGCCACCACCGGCGTTCCCAGGGCCATGGCCTCCAGGATCTTGAGCCGGGTGCCGCTTCCCTGCCGGAGAGGTACTACGCATACGCTGGCCCCGGCAACGGGAACCCGCACATCCGGCACGTACCCGCTAAGGTGCACGCTCTCATCCAGGGCCAGTCCTGAAAGGTCTACACCAGACAGTGACCCGGTGATAGTCAGTGATGCTTCTGGTATCTGCTGTTTGATCAAGGGATAGATGTCGGCCAGAAAGTAGCGCATTGCATCATGGTTGGCGCTGTAGGTCAGGGCGCCATTGTATACAAGTGACGCTGGCGTCTTGGGAGCAATGCCGGCGCGGTTATGGGTGCAGTCGACACCGTTCTCGCTCAGGTGGAACCGCGCGCCGGTGCCCTGGTAGGTCTGGCGGACGAAAGCGAGTTCCTCTGGTGCAACCACAGTACATGCGGCAAAGCCCGCAATCTGCCTGCGTTCGTACTGGCGAGTCTTGTTCCAGCTTAGCCAGTGTCTGAAGCGCTGCAGCGGGGATTTCGTTCCGAGCCAGGCCTGGTATCTCTGAAATCCCAGAGAGACGTCGATGTCAAAGACACGCGGCGTCTCAGCCACTGCGCGCGCGTAGGAGGCGACCGGCAACTGGAAGGCAACTACGACGTCATAGTGCGCTGCTGCAGTCAGCCGGTGGACGACCTTTCGCATCCCTGCACTGGGCCAGCAGGCCAGGGGAACGGGGGAGGCGAATTTGGCCAACTGTGGGGCGCTGACGTAGCGGAACGGGTCAGCCGGAACAGGGATGACCTCAACGCCGTCGACAGAGTCTCTCCTTTCAGCATTACCGGCCCCTTTGGATCTCCCGTCTGGGTCAAAGGCCGCGACCACGACTTTGTGCCGCCGGCTCAACGCCTGCACAAGGTACTTGGCCCGGATCTTGGATCCATTGTCGGGCGGATAGGGGAACCAGGTGGACAAGAACAGGATTCGCAGCGAACTCGATCGCTGCGTGCCTTGGGAGTTCGTTTCCTGGAAAGACGGAATCTGCTCTGCTTGTTGTTTCTCCATATCAATATGCACTCAGAAGCCGGCTACCCGGATAGTCGTTCCCGCAGCGAGATCCGGAGCCGGGCGATGCCGGTCATCAGTTCGCTGGCCGGGATGAGGAGTCCGGGATAGGCAACGCGATGGGGAAACTGCTCGCCTAGCTGACGATAAAATTCCGGGTCGAGAAACACTGATCCGCTTTGGTCAACTAGTTGATCTGCTATGGCCTTGACCCAACCACGGCGCGAGGCCAGATCCGCCATTTCGGTGCAGTATAGACAACGGCTATCGTACGAGTAGTCCTGCGCGGGTTCCCTAACCAGCCTGATATTGGTGCCCGAGATGGACAGTACCAGCATCACGAATCCGTACTCGAACATACCTCTATCCAGGTAGCGTCTGTTATCCAATCGTGCGATTCCATACCCATAGTCCGTAAGCCAGAACTGACCGCTGGCGTCCACCATAAAGTTGTCGGCCGACACATCCCAGAGCGCCATGTTGTGCTGAGATACCAAATAGGCCTGCATTCGGCAAAATGCTCCGAACAACGCCTGCCCGATCTGATCGATCCAATACAGCAGCCGCCGGTTCAGATAGCGCAGTCGCCGGTACGGATAGGCCACGGCGAGAACATGATCTGAATCCTCAATCAGCTCAATTGAGGACAGGCCTGCACAACTGCCCTCAGCCACGCCGTCTGCGTACCTTTGCAACGCTCTGACTTCGGCCTTGGGCCAGGGTTTGTGGTAGACCTTTAGCACGTATTGCCCATCAGAGTGTCTATCGCGAGCCAGGTAAACTGAGCCCTCGTAGCCTTCTCCGAGCGACTTGAGGGGTTTCCAACGCCCAAATGCCTGGGGCAATGTCCCATTCATGGGCTGCGGAAAGTGCGCTCTCTTACCTTCCGAGACCTCACTGACCATTTGCCAGGTCCAACACGTATCGCTCTGCCTGCTCTATGGTGCGCATAATGTCGAAATCTCGGATGACGGCTTGCCGGCCGTTCTCTGCCAAGCCTACTGCCAGTTGGGGCTCGGTCTTGGCGCGGACAAGCTGCGCGGCCAGTGACTCTGGATCGCCGGCCTCAAAGACGAGTCCGGTTTCTTCATGCACNNACCGGTGGTCGTGCCAATCACCAACAAGCCCATGGCCATCGCCTCTTGCATGGCGCGCGCCAGCGGTTCGGCGTACTCGGAAGGCAGGATGAGAAGATCGTAGCTGGATAGCGCTTCTGGTATCTGTTCCCGGGGGATCGGCGGAGAGAACTTGACGGAATCGTGCAATTGGAGATGAGCAACGCGCTCGCGGAGTTGTGCCATGTAGCCAGCCGGTCCGTCACCCAGGATGGTCAGCTTGGTGCCGTTCAGCTCCTCGCGCTCGCGAAGGAGCCCCCAGGCCTCTATCGCTGTGTGTAGGCCCTTCTCTGGCACGACTCGTCCGATCACCACGCACCTGAAAGCGCCTGGGGTTGGGGGGCGGGCTGGGAAACTCTCAGGATCAAACCGCGTCAGGTCCACGCCATTGTAGATGACCACGGCATTGGATGACACAGATCCTTCGGAGACCAGACGGCGCCGCAGATAGTCGCTGACGCATACCACGTTGTCATACTGCAATGAAATAGGCTTGCCTTCTCGTGCCAGCATATGCAAGGCGAGCTTGGCCAGCGGGAGCTTGGCCAGCTTTGAAGCCCAGTGGTGCGGTGTCCTATCCCAATACTCCATGTACTCATCGTCCAATTCCGGCAAAAAGTTGGCCATGTAGTAGGCTACAGGCAAGTTGGGCATCTGCTCGGCCTGCTGCAGCATCACCCGAGATAGCCCCAAAAAGTCCCAGACAAAGATCATGTGGGGGCGGAACTCGCTCACCAGTTGGCGCAAGGAAGCTACGGCTTGCTGTTCCCGTTGGCGGCGGCCCATGAAGAATTGAAGGGCACCCGGCTTGTCACCATACCAATCGGGATCAATGGACAGCAACCGGTGCACCGGATATGGGTGGGGCGTCTCCCCATTACTGCCATAGGTGCTGGTCAATACTGTGATCTGGTGGCCTTTGGCAAACAACCCGTCGGCAACTTCCTCGCACAGTTGCATGAGCCCCCAACCATGATCAGAGGGGGGGTAATGGCTCGTGATGAAGAGAACTCGTACTGCCTTCTGGCTCTGTTGCATGGTACTCCTCTTGCTGCCCTTCTGACAGCCTCCGTACTAAGCGCTTCAGTCCCAACGATGATGGATCAGGGTTACGCTTTGACAGTTCGCACTATCCTTCCCGGTAGCGCTTGATCTCTGCGGGTACACCGGCCACTACCGCATACGCCGGCACGTCGCTCGCAACGACGGCGCCTGCCGCGACAACCGCGCCCTCGCCGATCTGTACGCCGGGGAGGATCACTGCCTGGGTGCCGATCCAGACGTCATTACCGATGCGGGCGCCGGTCTTGTTCATGTCCCATGGCTGATCGCGCATCGGTTGCCCGCGCTTTATGGAGTGGTTGGAGCCGATGACTGCCACGTATTGCGAGAGCAAGCAGTTGTCTCCGATCGTGATTTCGCTGCCTGAAGCGCGGATATTGCTGAACTCGTTGATAGCGGTACGCTGCCCGATGCGCAACACGGATGGCTCGGGCTGAGCCGCCAGCGAGTCGCCCAGCAGGTCGATCACGGCATAGGGACCGACGAGTGAGCCTGCACCGATCTCAAGGATCGACCGGTGATCCATGTTGATGATGGCCTGCGGCGAGAGGGAGACACCGCGCGCCCACCATTCCTGGCGACGCAGGTCGGTGTCCAGGTCCTGCCGGAGGCGGCGCAACAATGACTTGAGCCAGCGAAGGTAGGATATCATCTCGAGTGTCTGCTCCCAGGCTTCATAACAACTCGCCCACAAATGCTTCGATCTCGTCGGCCATGCGCTGGAAATCCAGCCTGGCTTCCGCGCTTGACCTGGCTGCTGATGCCAGGCGCTCGGCCAGACCTTCCTCGTTCAGCAGCCGGTCGATCTGGGAAGCGAGTCCTTCTGCGTCACCGGCCTGGAAGGTCAGGCAGTTCTCGTCGTTCTGCAGTATCTCCCCGGAGCCGCCCGTCGTCGTGCTCACCAGAACCATGCCGGAGGCCATCCCCTCCATCATCATGCGCGCAAGGGGTTCCTCCCAGGCCGAAGAGAACAGCAGCACATCATGGGCCTGCAGCAGAGCTGCCATTTCTTCCTTTGGGATCCTGTCGTGGAACTGGACGTGCTCCTGCAGATGGTTGTCCACCGTATAGTCGTTCAGGCTCTTGACAAAGTCTGGGTGACCGGTACCAACGACAGATAGCTTGACCCGGCCCGGGCGGCCATCAAGCCCCAATAACGTCATCGCCTGGAGTACGGTGTCGACGCCCTTTGCGCGCGAGAGTGAGCCAGCGAACAGGAGCCGGAGTGGCAGCTCAGCACTGGGGCCAGAACGGCGTGCCCATTCTCGTTCCACCGGATGATACCTGTCCAGATCAATGCCGCCGTAAATCACTCGTCCTTCAGGCAATGGGCGTCCCCCTGCTGTGTAATTGTCCAGCACGAACCGGCTCACGCACGCCGCATGGCTCAAAGACGGGCGTCTGTCTCGCGTTTTGGAAAGCCGGCGCAGCGCCAGCCAGCCCAGGGGATACCGGTTCTGTCGCCAGTAGGCTGTGTGCGGGTCCTGCTCGAGCTTGGGGGCAGGCCAGAAGCCACAGAAGTAGTACGCAACGCGATTTTGCAGCAGTTCCTCAGTAAGGACGGCCAACTGGTGGTTCAGTTGCCACATGCCCCAGATCACGGCCGCATCGGGTTGTTCCTTCTCGACTAGCTCCACGAGGGCCTCCCGATTAAGGGCGTCGCGCTGCGGCAGCTTGGTAAAGAATTCGATGGGGCGATAGTGATTCAAGTCGCTTTCCAGGTGCAGGACACGATGGACGTGAGGTTCCGAAGCCGTCAATTGGTCCCTGCCAAAGCAACTGGTTAGTACGGTCAGCCGATGCCCGCGAGTGATGAACTCATTGGCAATCTCCTGACACCACTGTTCCCAGCCGCCCAGATCGGCGGGGGGATAAAAGTTTGTTAGGAATAACAGTCGCATATATCACTCCGGTGGTGTGTGGGGCCGGAAGCCCTCAGAAGAGCTCTCGCGACCAACGATTTGCTTGGCAACGCCGGTCAGACGTTGCCCTGCCATAACCTTTGCAAACCTGCGCAACACGTTCCGGTCTCTCAATAGGCCGGGATCGAACCGTATGGCTTCGAGCAGATACCCGCGTGCCGCAGACCAATCCCCCGCCTGATCGGCCAGCATGGCCAGGGCCAGGTGCGCCTTGCCGTAGGCGGTGCTTCTGAGTGCCTGTGCCGGCGCATCGGCGGAGGCAAAGAGTGCATCCAAGCGGCGCAGCAGCTCCTCGCTGTTGGCTGCGAGATCCAAACCCTGGACCTGACCCCGAGTGCCCCTGGTCTGGTCGCCGCAGGCCACCTCGTAGAACGTGTTCAGGTCGCCAAGGAGCCCTGGACACAAGGCTATTGACTTGGATAAATAGGTCCATCCGGCGTCCATCCGTCCGCTCTCGACGTACTTGAGGGCGATAGAACGGAAGGCAAAACCATAGGCGGTCCTGGCTTCGTCCGAGAGACCGTTTCCATCGTTGCTATACTCGCCAAAGTGTTTCCGGGCAAGGGCCAGACGGGCTCCACAATACGCATCTGCATCTGCCATCGTGTTGGTCGTGTGGATGCGAATGCGCACCAGGGGTCGGGGCACGCCTACGATGCTGTAGCGCCGTGATAGTCTGAGCCACATGTCATAGTCTTCCGCGATGCGGAACTGTGGGTCGAATCTGCCTACCTGCTCGTAGCACGCCTTCCTGACCACAATGGATGGGGTTGCCAGGAAGCAGTTGCGGATAAGCACATCGTACAGCTTCTCGGGTGTTTCCACGCGCACGGATCTACTCAATTCTACCCCATCGGCGTCGATCATGGTGACACCGGTATACGCGCCAGCGATTGCTTCATCCTGTGCCAGCAGCGGAACAACAGTCGCCAGGAACTCGGGCTCCCATAGGTCATCAGAATCAAGCCACGCAACGAGGTTGCCACGTGCGGCTTCCAGGCCCCCGTTTCGCGCTTCCGCCACGCCTCGGTTTGCTTGCCGGAGATAGCGCACCGGCCCGGGCGCATCCTGGATCACCTGCTGGGTGTGGTCGGTGGAGCCGTCATCCACGACGATGATCTCCCACGGTTCCAGCGATTGAGCAAAGACGGTGGACAAGGCCTCGCGCAAATAGTCCGCCCGATTGTACGTAGGGATGATGGCGCTGACCCTCAGATCGGACTGCTCAGGAGCCACGGGCATGGACTCTCCCAAGTAGATTCCGCAGGCGGGCCAGGGGCTGCACAACGAGCCGCTCGCCCAGATCGGTATCGATTATCCTCCATAGTGCTCTGGACCACGCTGGCTGGATCTTCCTCCAGTGCCGGCGAACCTGCCGCTCTTGTTCGATGATGGCACGCGCCCTGATCTGGCGCGTGGAGTAAAAGATGGGGGCGTGGAATGGAGCGAGCACGCTGCTCGAACCTGCCTGCAGCCACAAGCTGTAGGCAACCAGCGGAGTGTCCGGGAGCGGCAGGCCCAGCCTGGCGAGGAGAGTCCTACGTATCAGAAAGCAGGGTCCCACGACGTCCCTTCGGAACAGCTTTTCCTGCCCGGGAACCGTGTGGTAGCCCAGAGGCAGGTTTGACCTGCTTATGGCATAGTAGTCGGCATAGACCACGTCCCACTGCTCATTCTGCTCAAGACAAGCCACGAGGCAATCGAGTGCATCGTCCGCGAACCAATCCCCACCTTCCACCCAAGTCAAGTACTCGCCCTCGGCAGAGGTTATGGCTTCCTGCAAGCGGCTGGCATAGCCCGCCTGCAGCCCGGTGGCAGTGCCTTTCACCTGGGACGCATCTGAAGGTGCTGCTAGCCGGGTGCTCGTCTGGCGGGTGGAGAGGACCTCCGCGTTGCCGTATGTCTGTGATCTGCAGGAGGCCAGCGTTCGCTCATCCGCCTCCGCGTCTCCGGAGCCCATGACTACAACTGTTACTTTGGGCCCAGTCTGCCGGCGACGCGGGGCGGCCTGCTCGATTTGAGCGCGGATGCGCTCCATGTTTTGCTGCGCTTCCTCTAGCAAGCTCCCGCGGGTTGCCCGGAGGTCAGTCGCGATCTCCGTGCGCTTTGCCAGCATCTCATCCACCAGATCGGGCAGCCGTGCATGCTGGTCTGGTGCCAGCAGGTAGCGCGCCAGCCCGTTGTCCTCCATGAAACTGCGTACTTTTGGCGCGTATTCAATGGCTATGACCGGGACTGCAGCCTGCACGGAGAAGAGCACCGCATGAAAGGCAGTGGCGATCATGAGATCGAGTTGGCGATACAGGTCTGCATCAAAGCTCCGGGGAGTATCCGGATCCAGCTCCCTTAGCAGCGCCCCTTCATGGAATTCATCGAACGTGATGAACGGAACGCCCCTGAGCTGCACGGGCAAACGTGCAAGCACCTCCATCCACGCGGCGGGGTCGAAGCTGGCCGTTCCGCGCAGGTTTACGCCACAGACCGGGGCAGCCGGGCTGTCGCCAGACCAGTGCTCGCGGGCTGGTAGAGGGTAGGCAAAGGTCAAGTCTGGCGTCACCTGCACCCTGGGATGGTTTCGCAGGAGGGTACGGCTTGCCCGATCCCGCACGTCAAAGAACTCGGCCCGGTCTAGCAGAGCCTCAACTGCCGGCCAATGGCGCTCAGGGAAAGGATCGACGCCCAGGCCGACCACACCCAGAGGGACCTCTAGGTGCTCGGCCCACTGATCAAAGGTGTTGAATGGCTTGACAGGCTTCCCCGGGATCAGCGTGCCTCCCCCTAGAAGCAGGTGATCGAGTCGATTCAGCCGTTGTATGGTGTCGGGATGGGCTGAGAACCCGGTGTCGATGGCCACGACACGATGGGGTGCCAGCCCCTGGCGCAGGGCAGACAGCATGGCCAAGTCACCCTGGTTTTCATAGCTCCACCAGCCGATAGCGCCGATGTCCATCTGTGCTTCACATCCTAGCGAGACAATTGGAGAAGACGTGGTCGCACCGTCTTCCAAGAACGATACAAGCCCGCGCCCAGGAACTTGCGGTCAAATCTCTTGACGGCACCCTTCCAGTCCTCTTCTTCCTTCCAGGCAAGGACCTTTTGGAACTCGGCCGATTTTTCCTGGATGACTTCAGCCAAGTCTTTTCTTCCGATGGCTACGAGTGGGTCTATCATCTCGCGATAGAAGGCATGCCTGAACTGGTCCACTATGGTCACGCTGCTCAGGAGTTCGGCAGAGACGTCGTTCACTGGAAAGGCTTGTGTCTCGGCCAGCTTGCCTGCAACGAGGAGCTCCAGCATAGTGTAGATGCACTTGTCACATTCCCCGCAGTTGAGTACGTCTGGCGGGTGTCTCCAGCAAACCCGGAGGTTTTGGAGCGCGACATCCCAATCAGCTACGATCTGTGCCTTCTCCAACCTTGTGAGCCGTAAACCATCGTGCACGATCTGCATATCAGTGCTGCTATAGTTGGGATCCAGCACCGGGTGCGCGCCCCACGGTTGCTGATCAGCTATGGCAAAGCAGGATGCAATCGACACACGCGACAATCTGTTAGAGAGAGCATGCGCCACAGAGGACAGGGCGGCCCCATGAAACTCGTACATCCAGAATGAAACATCAGACTCGAGATGACGCACGTTCGTGTGCACAGGAATCAGAGTGATTCCAGCGTCCTCTGCCACTGGCCCCATCGCAGCAACTGCGCGCTGAAAGACCCATAACTCGCTTTCGACTCCCGCCGCGTGGCCGATGTCAAAGCCGTGCACGATTAGGCAGTCCCTGAACGCTCGCCGATGATCGAGGGGATAATCCAGGCGGTTTGCTCGCAGGATGGATAGGGAGTCTATTCCTCCTGAGAGAAATGAGCCAGCCCGCCCGGCTGTATGAGTCAAAGGTCGACGGACTCCCGGCCTGGCCTCGATGCGGACGGCTTTCCGAGGTGGTCCGTACCAGGCGCAGATCCAGCCCATGGCCGTTAGCAGCCCATTTCGCAGTTCTGGGCAGATCGGCTCATCGATGGCGAGCCGCTCCTCGCCATGGCGGAGGGCTGGCAGCAGGCAACCAACCAGAAATGCGTGGGGATTTGGGGTCAGGGCGTCAGCAAATGCCGCGTCGGTCTCGTAGTAGACTTCTTGAGCCGGACGTTCACAGTCCTCCCAGATAACGGTGGCGGATACACGGGAGAATTCGCCGTTCTGTCTTGTTGAAAGATTTTCGATTCTCACCTTGACCTCCGAAGGAGCTTCATTGAACTGGCCGGTCTGCACCCAACGTGAGTGCAGCATAGAGATGTCCGGACCTGGACTTGTGTCCGGGTGTATTCCTCCTGTCAGGGTTTCCGCTAGACGACAAAAAAGTACTCCAAGTGGCTTTTGAAGGTTGCCAGGTCCCAATTATTGACCCAGAAGCGTGGCAGCCTGAACAAGTCTGTACCGGCTTCGACGCTGCCCGGGATGGACGCACAGGCAGCCAGGAATCCGGCTGCCTCTACCAACTCTGTGGTCTCCGCGGTAAAGTCCTGGGCAGTCCCGTAGGGGTAAGCAAAGGTGAGCACTGGATTTCCTAGGATGGTCCCCAATCGCTGCCGGCTCTCTACAATCTCTGCCTGCTGATCATCAAGTGGCAGGGAGGAAAGAACGGGGTGAGAGACAGTGTGAGCCCCCACATCTATCAGTCCACTCTGGGCCAGTTGCATCAGCTCTGCGGAGCTCATTGCGCGGTCGTTGTCGTACGCAGTTTTTGGCAAGCCAGACCAGTGCATGATAGAAGCCAGGACCTCCTGTTGCTGGTCAACCGCGAGCGGTCTGAGCAGATCGGCAATGGCTTGATGAGCAATCCGCCGCTCTTCCGGTGTGGAGGTGGGCCATCCGTATTCCTTGTCACCCCAGAGCAGCCGCAACCATGCTGGAAGAGGGTTAGGCGACAACAGTAGCCGGTCCAGCTCGTCCCACCAGAAGCAGCGGGAACTATCCACATGGCCACTGGCCACAAACACGGTAGCAGGCACCTGCGCCGAGAGCAGGAGGGAAACAGCCTGGCGGGCAAAGTCGACATAGCCATCGTCAAAGGTGATCACGACTGCACGCTTCGGGATTGCTCCGCGCCGGGTGGCCTCAACCAGATCCAGAAGGCGCATGGGATGGCAGGTCTGTCGAATGTATGCCAGGTGTTGGGCAAAGCGGTCGGGTGATACGCTGATGCCATGCGGATCTGCAGATACGTCGGCAATGCGGTGGTACATCAGGATAGCCGCTGCCGGCTTGATGGATCTCCATGCCTTTCGGACAGTCCTCTTAACCCGCTCAATCCCCCTCATCAATTTGACCTTTTGCGTTCAAAAGTTGTCGGAGTAGATTGCGCGCAGATCCCAGTTGGCCAGGTCCAACAGGTCGCGACCGGCAAAGGTCCACTGCGCTTGCGGAATATCTCGACGAACTGGCCTCAACAGAACGTGGGGATGCCATATCCCATCGCTTATGTCCTTGGTCATGTCCGAGAAGGCGAACCCATGGTCTCTGAGCAGCGCCTTCACCTCATCTGGCAGTGATGCCGACCAGATGACCAACTGGTGGGCATGGCTGTGCTCCACTGCTGCTTGCAGCAGTTCGGCCCGGACCTGCAGGTTGGTAGACTCCCAATCGACAATGCGGATCCAAGCATTTTCCGTTGCGCCAGCCGCGGTCTGCAGAACTAGGTAGCCCTCCAGCCGGCTGTCCTCCCAAAAGAAAAAGCGATACACAGAGAGCGGATTCTGAAAGCGCCAGGCAAAGAAACGCTGGTCACGTGTGTGTCGAATACGCCCATCGCTGCCTGAACGGTCGACCAGTTCGGCCATTGCCTCTGGTCGAGGCGACCGGTCGATGACTATGTGGCTTGTGGCCCTCCCATCAAGTTGGGCTTGCGTCCCATCAAGAGCGTCGAATGCCGGGCGCTCGCTGTCGGATGGCGCCCGAAGGGCAGCGAATCGTTGGCGCACCTGGCGATATGCCGGAGCGAGAAGGGGCACCTTGGCCGCAAGCGCGCGCAATCTGCTTTCAGTTCCCCGATTAGCCGGCCGTGATGCGGTCTCCACTGAGCCTGCACTATGCCAGCCCAGCTTTAGGTTGTGGGCAGCCGATGCCGGGTTAGCGCTGAGAGTTATGCTGTACTCCCGGTCGTGGCGTGCTACTTCTTCAAGGGTTGCTCTTGTCATCCGCTCCAACAGCCCCCGGCGGCGATGGTCGGGGTGAATCACTCCATCGGCATCGGATAGGCACAGGAACCTTTGGGATGGCTGACCTGCCTCCCATTCAGTGACGTACATCGTTCGCATGCCAACGACTTGACCATCACAGAGGGCAACGTAGATGAACGAGTCGTTTGAGTAGGGATTCCTCTCGTACTTCCACTCCAGGTAGACAGCGTTTCTCTCCGGGTTGGGACCCCACATGTGCCTCTGCAGCTCTAGCAGACCTGCCCTGAACTCGGGGCGGTAGGCCGCAATCTCGTATCTGTCTGCATTGGCTGCCATTGACACCTCCTCTGGGGGCGCGGTGGACTCCTGGTGGTTCAGTTCCGGTTTCCCGTGTGCGACCAGACCGTGTTCGGCACGAAAGCACCCTGGTCCGGCTCGTGCAACAGGGCTGGTCCCTGCACCTGAAAGTGGCTGCTCTGACCGCTGGCCAGGAGCACGGTATCCGAACTGTCTGCAATGCGCACTTCGGCGGTATAACTGCCGCTGGTCAGTTGTATCGGGTCGAACACCACCGTGACTTCTCCCTGGTCGGAAAACACCCAGCCTGTATCTGGCATGTGGTGGGACGCCGTCAACGCGCAGACGGCTCCGTCGGAGCGCACCAGCCTCACCTTGACAATCGGGTCGGCAAGCGGTTCGCGCACCCGATAGCGCGCCCTTACCCGAAGCGGCCGGTCATGTTGTAGCTTTGTCAGCGGACTCCCGTTCAGATCCGCAAGATCTACCTCACTGATAACGACTGTATTGCCCACAGACTGTGACGATGTCTGAGCCCCATCCTGAGCTTGCGCAAGCCCTATCGACTCTTCGTAGGCGGTGATGGCCTCTGTTGCACTGCCAAGGAAACTGGGTTCTCCGCCTAGCAGAAGGAGTGCCCGCTGACAGAGCCGGCGGACTTGGTGCATGTTGTGTGATACAAAAATCAGGGTCGTGCCGTCCCGTCTTAGCGCGTCCATCCGCGCCATGCACTTCTGACGGAATGACGAGTCGCCCACGGCCAGCACTTCATCGACCAACAAGACATCCGGTTCCACGTGCGCGGCTACGGCGAATCCCAGCCGCACATACATGCCCGACGAATAGCGCTTCACCGGTGTGTCGATGAAACGTTCCAATTCGGAGAATGCGACAATTGCGTCCAGTCTGCGCCGGATCTCTTGCCGCTTGAGTCCCAGGATCGCGCCATTTAGGTAGATGTTGTCACGTCCCGAGAGCTCCGGGTGAAAGCCCGCGCCCAGCTCGATTAGCGACGAACTGCGACCGCGGACGTCGATCCGGCCGGAAGTGGGCTGGGTGATGTTGGAGAGTAGTTTCAGCGCCGTTGTTTTGCCCGCGCCATTGGGACCGATCAGTCCCAGCGACTCGCCTGGCTCGACGCGGAAACTGACGTCCCTCAACGCCCACAAGTCTTGACGACCACCACGGTCGCGGCCGCGGCTGGTCAACGCCGCCACCGTGCCGCGCAGTGTTCCGTGCACGCCCAGGCGATAGCGTTTGGACACGCCATCGAATACGATTGCGCCGGTGGGAAGATCGCTCATATCAGATCTGCAAAAACTGGCTCTGCGCGCTTGAAGACGGTACAGCCGATGGCCAATAGGGCCAATGTCACAGCGGCACCCAGAGCAAGCGCCTCCAGCCGTGGAGCCTCTCCGGTGAGCAGCACGCGGCGGTAGCCGTCGATGATGCTGGCCATCGGGTTTAGAAAGTACAGAGCACGGAACTTTTCGGGTACCAGGGTCACCGGATAGATGATGGGCGTGGCATAGAACCACACCTGGATCAACAACGGGACCACGAAACGCACATCCCTGAAGAAGACCAGGACTGCGGATCCCAGCAAGACGATCGCTATGGTCAGCGCCACCTGGAGGGCCAGCAGGGGTGCCATCCAAAGGCTGATCCATCCTGGCACCAGTCCATAGACCAGCATCAAAGCGACCAGGATCACGGCCGACACCAAAAAATCCGCAAAGGCCGCGCCGACGCTGGCCAGCGGCAGGATCTCGCGCGGGAAGTAGATTTTGGTCACCAGGTTCATGTTGTTCACCAGGCTGGAAATCCCAAAGCTTAGTGAGGTTGCGAAGAAGGTCCACGGAACCAAGGCGGTGTACGAGAAAACTGGGTAGGGGATGTCCCCCGTGTCGACCCGGACCAACTGGGAAAAAACGATGGTAAAGATGATCGTCAGTGCCAGCGGCTGGAGCACAGCCCAGGCGATGCCCAGCAGCGACTGCTTGTAGCGCACCTGCAGCTCGCGCATCGTCCACAGCCACAGCAGATCTCGATACCGGTTTAGTTCCAAGAGGTGTTTCATGTACGGTGTTGCTTCCCTTCGCTTTGCTAACGCGATCGTGCTCTTGTCCACAGGACCGCGGACAGCACGATCAGGGCCGAGGCCAGACCTCCGAGAAGTAACGGCTGAAGGAACGACGCCGTTGGTGGCGCTGTGCCAGCCAGCTCTGTGGCGATGGCAGTGGCGATTGGTTCAGTAGCCTGCACAGTCGCGAATGCCGTCGCCACTGGTGTCTGTGTTGGTATCGCCAGCGCCTCGCTCTTTGGCGCGTTCGGGATCTCGCCGCGCACATGCCATATCTCGCCGCCGCGTAACTGGGTCCACACGACATGGATCTCGTTGCCCAGCCGCACCGTGGCATCAGTGTTGTGTGCCGAGGGCCCGTAAGGTGCCTCGACGGCTACTGCATCGATCGGTCTCCAGTCCAGCCCGGCCCGAGGCGCGTAGTAAATGCCGACTTGCTGATCTGCCGAAGGGCGCATGTTGATCACCAGATGCAAACCACCGCCGCCATCCAATAGTGGGATCACGTAACCGTTGACCCCTTCCATGCCGGGGAGGATGAAGCGTGGCTCGCTCCACGTCTTCCCGGCGTCGATAGATGTGCGCTCGATTCGCCCTTGGTTGTCCTCCCCGACATGGATGAGCGTTAGCTGATCTGAGCCGCGGGCGAGCAGATAAGGAAAGCCCGCGAAGCCGGTGTTGATGGTCGCGTCCAACAGTCGGACTGGCAAGTCCCAGGCATTTGCACGCTCGTTGCTGCCGACGTAATAGACCGCCTGGCCAAATCCATTCGGGTTCGATGTGCTCCAGACGGTGTGCAGCCGATCCGAGGCGTCGATCAAGAGCCGGACATCTCTGAACCCTATTTCGTTTGCGCGCAGATGGTCAGAGAGCCTGACTGGCATGCTCCACACAGGACTGGTGAGCGGGGCCGCAATGTGGTACACACCCGGCGCACTCCCGCCACTGGCATAGACGACGTGGATGTCACCCTGGGAATCCACAGCCACATCCGACTCGAATCGCGTCCGGGCAATGTCATGCGCGATCACTTGGGGTGCCGACCAGGCACGCACCGAATGGGCCTCCGTCGCTGGCGCAGTGCTGTAATATAGCTGAGTCGATCCCGTCCAAACAAGGTGCAACTGGTTCTCCCGGTCGATTGTCGCCGCCACAAAGTCGGCCAGGGGATCATCTGCCACAGCCAGAATGTCTAGAGGTTCTGACCAGACTTGACCGTCCCATCGGCGGTAAAAGATCGTGTCTGGCTCTTCTGGTAGCTCATCAGGGGCGACTTCCTGTCCATCCATCCTCTCGCTCCAGAAGACGTGCACAAGGCCATCAGGCCCGGTGATAACAGCCGGGTGAACTGATCCTGTTGGGGAGTTCGATAGGTTGACCGGCTCGCCCCAGATCACCCTCTCTTGCGCGGCAGCATTGCCTGAGGCTAGCAAGGCTGCTGCGAGCAGGGCGGACAAGCAGATCACCAGGGCGCAACGTCGCATCATCGCTCTGCCTGGTTGAGCCGGAATCTGATTATGCTGGGAGCTGTGGTCTGGGTATGCTCACTCATCACGGTAACCGGCCATCGTTTGTTAGTCATGAACTGTTTCAAAGAACCCGTCCTCGGTACCTGTATCGTCGAGCATCTGCTTGAGGGTTCTTACCATAACTCAGTGCCCATCAACGTGCCATACCTGGGTGGTGGATTCACAGAGGCGATCAAACCCAAGGGGAGCATCAACACTGTCGTCGCAGTTCAGGCCCTTGGTTCCCCATGGAGAAAACCCAGGGCCGATGTTCGATTTCGTCTGTGGAATGGTTCAACCGAATAAATAGCGATGGTAGCGGCGTACTGGAGATTTGCTGACAGCGGCCATCAGCAATAGCGGGCCACCCAGCCCGATCAGGAACAGCAGGGCCACCAAGAGCAATTGGTAGGCCAGCAGTTGGGGCGCCACCTGGCGTATGGCCCGGGCTGTGAACTCTATGAGCGAGTAGTGAAGGAGATAGATGCCATACGTCCTCTTTCCGAGCTGGAGAAGCCATCCGCTGGCAGGCAGCCGTGCTCCCTCAAAGGCCACGAAGGTGAGCAACACTGCGAGCGCACAGATCTGATAGGACAGCGTCCACGCGCCAGCACCCCAGTAGCTGTGAGTCGTCGCCAGGAGCAGGTGCGACTCGACGATGTTCAGTACATACAGCAGGACGGTCGCGGCGACTAGCCACCATTTCAGGGGGACAAGCCGCTGCTTCACCTGCCGGGCATGCAGGGAGACCACCATACCCAGCACAAACGGGACTCCCCAGCTAAAGGGCGACCAGGGAGGGGTGAGGNNAGGCGCATCAGGAGATCGAGGATAGGACCTTGGGCGCCGAAAAGGTTGGCATACGCTGCCAGGATACCGACCGACTGGATCAGGGCTGCGATGAGCAGGATCCGGATAGGGTGGCTTCTCACAAAGGGCACGATCAGCGGTGCCAGGAGAGTGCAATAGCAAAGGAGCGGGATATAGAAGTAGGGTCCGACAGCTCCCACGGTCAGCAATCGCCCCAAATACTCAAGCGGACCGTAGATGTCTCCTTGGAGCGCGTCACCGGCAAAGATCACGGCAGACCAGATCAGATAGGGTATAAGCAGGGTCTTGAGCCTGGCCCATACTCCCTTCCACGGTGACGCCGTCTGGCCGACCTTGGTCGCGAAGGCACTGAAGAACCCTGCAATAAATAGAAAGGCAGGGACCGCAAAGGTGCCAATACTCCTGAGGACAAGGAGTGCATAATGCACGGGCGTCCCGATCTGATCCCAGTTGGGTGCGGTGACGGGCCGGTATTGGTCGGCCCACAAGAACGCGGCGATTTGGCCGAATCCGCCGGCATGGTTCAGGACGACCGCCAGGATGGCGAGCCCGCTGAGAAGCAGTATGCGTCTGGCCAAGAACAGGTTCCTTTCTATACCTCGATCTTTTCGTACGCGATCAGCGTGTAACCCGCGCCCCACGGATCGCCGCGCTCAAAAGTCCCCAGGCCGGCAGAGCTAGCCACCTGGAGATAGGCGTCAGCCTGGTCAGAAACAGGAGCTTCGACAGCCACCAGGTCCAACATCACGCAGTCGATGGCTACCGGGTCTTGGGCAAGGAATAGGCTGTTCGGTACCTCATCGCCAAAGGAGTCCCAGGGCTCAGGGGCCCTGGTGGTCCCCGTTTTGCTGGCAAACAAACCATCACCAATGGTCAGCACGGTCTTGGGGCCGATGTGGGGATTGCGAAAGATGTCAACCATCGGGCTATAGTCTGTGCGAAAGTAGCCAGCACCCGGGCTGATATACTCATGCAGTCCGGCTGGATCGGTAATGGTGCCCAGGTGGTTCTTGAAACCCAAGGTCGCTCCCGTCAAGCTGTGCTTCTTCAGGATCGGCATGTTGATCATGTACGTTGCGTTGATGACCACGTCGGGGATGCGGTCATCTGCTGGCTGCGGAATCCCGGCCGGGGAAAGAAATGTCACGGTTGCGTTCGGGTCGTTACTGGTCCAGGTGGCAGGTTCCCGGCAGCCGTTAGTGGCTCGGTCAAAGAATCGCACCCCGGGATAGAGGCAGTCGGCCACAAAGCGATCTGGGATCGACCGTATGGCGTCGAACACCCAGACGTCTGTCTCGCGCACACCGATCTGCTTCAGCCCGCGCACGATGCTATTGACTGGTTGGATCAAGGCGTCAATCTGGCCGTCGACGTCGTTGCAGGCATAGCAGTTGTTCAGGTTGGCCTTGATGGCGATGCCCTGACCCTCTTGGTAGTTGGGCAGGATGGCCGCCCAGGCGTTGCTCACGCTGGAGGCACCCGTCAGGGCCATGATACCCTGATCGACCATGTCATTGACCACGTCCTGGTCTACATGGTTCCAATAGGCAGTTTCCCCATTCCACGAGGTCGCGCTGGTGCTGTGCATGTGGACCACGCGGCCCCCAGGCGGGGGTGGCGTAATGCTAGAGATCGCGGGCAGGAAAGCGCGTTTCTCTTCCTCGGTGGTCTCTGTGGCTGCACCCGGGGGCTGTGAAGTTCCCGTTGCGCCAGACAGATCCCCGCACAGCGTGATGCCGCCAGCCGTTGCGGCAAAGAACTTGAGCAAATCTCGTCTTGAAACATCCCTATTCATAGCTGACCTCCATACAGGTTTTTTGCGGTGACGTGCAACATGTCCGAGCGCTTGGGGTGATGTGCAACATGTCGGTGGGAGATAACCCGTATGGTACCACTAGAAGCTTCGAATGTCAATAGATTGGCAGTCATCGTTCTTGTTCTTGCAACCTGTTTCTGTCGCATACTACTGTTTACAAAGCCTTGGGCGCATGTCTGATGACAGGTGGATACCCTTCAGCGCGTGCCTGACTGGCCCGAGTTCTGTCACTTCTGATCCATCATCTCGGGCTCGTAGATTGCCCGGTATTTCTCGGCGGCTGCCGAGATAGACTCTGCGAATAAGGGGCCTACCGTCTCGTTAGCGACCTGGTTGGGGTGAGAGTCCTCTCCCTGCCGGTAGCTCGCCCGGAGCATGTTGTACTCTGGCGACGCCGGATCATCCTCGGCCAGGTGCCCAAAGAGATCGAAGGCGAACAGATTGGGATGACCTTCCAGATACTCGTCCGACTGGAGCCACTCGGCAAAGGCCCGCGCCCGGGCTGCGGCCTCGGGATCTGTCGACGCTGGGTTCAGGGGCGGCGGGCTCATAACGACAAAGACCTTGTCGCGATGCTGGTCCATCACGTCGCGCATGGCCAGGTAATGCGCCTTGTACTGGGCCAGTTGTTCTTCGCTGGCAATATGGCTGACCGGAAAGCACGACTTGAAGGCGATCACCTCGTGCTGCAGCAACCCGCTGAAGGCGTTTAGTGGCAAGTCATGGGATTGCTGGGCAAACAGTGTGGCCAGTCCGTCTGGGTTCGTATTGTTGTCGGGGACGTTGTAGCTGTAGCCTCTGTACTCGCCTGCCGGGTCCCGGAGCCCTATCCAATAGTAGTCATGATCCCAAAACTGGTAGCCGTCGGCCGCAAGGGTCTCGCGGACGCCGCCCTGTTCGAGAAGGTAGCGTCCTGTTGAGAGATGGACAAAGATCACATTGGTGAATTCACCGTGGTTCTGCCCCACGACGGCCTGATGGTCGATGACGGCTTGTGCAAGGTGGGCCACACGCCACAATCCCAGGCCCTGGCCGCGGAGCAGCAAGGCCGCGATGACAACGATGACAAGCAGCGCTGCAGCGCCGATGGCAACCCCTGCTTTGCGGTTGAAACGGCGTTTCGTGGTACTCATTTTTGGCTGTTCCTTTCGAGCCTGTCCCGCAATGGTATCCGGTCGACTGCTTGCAGTTGTCGCCCAGTCAGCCAGGCTATGCTCGATCCCATTCTGCTCAAGGTTCTCATTCACTCTCCAGTCTTGCCGCCCCCTCTTCACGGACGCCTTTCACGCATCCGCTATTCACCGTTGTCCTACCGCCGCCGCCCCCACCACGCGAATCGCCAAACCAGGACCGCCACCACGATCAGGGCGGCCAACCCGCCGGCCAAGAGCAGTGGTAGCGGGATGGGCGTCGAGTCAGCGGATGGTTCCGAGGGTGTGGCGTCAAAACCTGGCGTAGGGCTGGGCGCTGCTGTTGGTGGGGCTGTGCGCGTTTCGCCGGGAGCAGCCGTCGGCTCTGGCTCACCAGTCACCGGGGGCTCTATCTCGATCACGGTCGCTGATGATGTCGCTTCTGGTGTGGCTGTCGAGGGCGAGATTGGCGTGACCTGGGGCTCTACGACCGGCTCCGGCATCGCCGCAGTCTCTCCGAGCTGGCGGACCGTGTGCCATAGCCGAACCTGAGTGGCTCCTGCCTCGGCCTCGCCAGCCCCGCGGAAGATCGTGTCCAGCCGCTCCTGAGTGACGGCCAGGCTGGCAGCCAGTCCCGGTTCCAGGCTCGTCAAATCCAGGTCGAACGCTTCGTAGGCCAGCCAGCGTTCTCCATCCCAGGTGGACAGGAACACAGAGGGTTGTCCATCGCTGGTCTGGCCCAGGCCTGCAAGGTAGAGTGCATCACTTCCGTCCGCGATCAGGCTTGCTGGGGCCGACAGGTCGCGGAACCCCGGCACGCGTTCGGCGCGAGTCCAGTTCTGGCCGCCATCCACTGACCAGGTGTGCCAGCCGCCAAAAGGCGCGGTCACCTCATTCCAGACGATGTGCATCCCTCCGTCACCCAGCGCCGCTATCTGTGGCCAGGCGTAGGCGCCCAGGCCGGTCTGGCTTGGCTCAGACCATGTATCTCCGCCGTCACCCGATTGGGCATAGTATATTCCCTCAGGCGGGCCACTGCCGGGTAGCGGGGAGCGAACCCAAACGGCGTGCAGCGTACCCTGTCCGTCTACGGTGAGCCGCGGATAGTCTGCCACCGTCCACTCGGCGACTGCAGCGTCGAACACTTGATGGCTAGGCGACCAGGTTTCTCCACCATCGTCAGAGCGGGTGTGGTAGATGCCGCGATGCTCGTTCAGGGGTATGGCATAGACCACGTGGAGGCTTTCCTCGGTACCGGCCGCGAGGTGGGGCCAACTGCCCATCTGCGCCGGGGCGGGTAGCAGGACAGGCTGGCTCCAGCCGCTCGCGGCATAGGCGCTCTGCGCGAAAGCCTTGCTGTAGAATACCTGTCCGTTCTGGCCACCGCTCCATACGGCGTGCAGTTGGTTGCCCACGGCAATCAGAGCTGGTTCCCGTGACCTACCTTCTGGCGACTCGATCACTGGGAAGGGCTGTGACCAAGGTTCCTGGCCAGATATAGTTTGTGTCGGGACATTTCTATGGGCGTAGAGCAGTGCCTGGCCTGGTTCGCCCTGCGTGTCTGCCTCGCTCCACAGCACGTGCACGGTCCCCTCGTGGTCGGTGGCCAAAGCGGGCTGGCCCGGGTACGCCTCGCCCGAGGAGAAGGCAGCGGGCGCTGACCAGGGAGGAGGTGAGGCAAAGAAAAGCTGAAGCGCACCCATCTGACTGCTGGTGGCCCAGGCATCGCCCGTCAGGTCTGTTCCCACAGCCACCAAGGCCTGGGTGCTCGATCCGTCACCTGGGGAGGTCGAACCCCCGACCAGCGTCGCTTGCAGCTCGCTCAGGTAGACGAGTCCGCCCGACTCTGGGTCCTCAAATTCAAAACTCGATCGGACTGGCAGCGACCACTGCTCGCCGTTCCACGCGGCCAGGGTCAGGGCGTTGCCTCCACCACCGGCGATCATCAGGACCTGTCCCTCGCCGAGGGGCAAGAACTGGTCGTTGGCCGGACAATCGGTCAACCCCTCGAGAACCTGCTGTCCTGCATCCTCGGAGCCCGCCAGCAGGTTTCTAGCAGGCGCCTGGTACAGGCTGCACCCGGAAAAGGCGCCTCCGGCCTCCCACAGGATCTGGGTTTCGCCCCCCGGTACGCTGAAGAGCCGTCCCCCATAGGTGATTCTGTCAGCGTCACCAACTGGTTTCGGCGGCTCCCACATTGCACCGCCGTCAGCCGAGTGGGTCAGCACGGCCCGGAGTTGGTGTGGATCGTCCCAGGTGACGTACATGCCGCCCGTATCCTCCACCGTCAGGCGCACGCGGGCCGTCTCGGGAGAGAGCGACCTTAGATAGCGCGATTGATGAACTGCGGCCGGGCCTGTCCACGCCCCGTTTTCCTGGCTCAAGTGCCGGTAGTAGACCCCGGCCATGGAGTGCGGCGCACGCATGGTGTCGATGTAGGCAGCGTGCAGGGCGCCAGAGGCGTCTGAGGCAATATCAAAGCCCACTACCGATTCCGCCAGGGCCGTCGGAGGCGACCAGCCCATCCCGTTCACCGCCAACTGGCTGTGCATCAGCCGCAGGGTGTCCGCTTCCGGGGCCGGTGCTTGCCCTCCCATCAACTCTTGCAGCAAGAGCGCTTGAATCCCGCTGGCGAGATCCGGCGTTCCTTCTGAAGGGGCTTCACCTGATGGTGTTACCAGTCCCTCAAAGTCCGTCCCTGCCTGTCCTTCCAGCCAAAAGGCATGGATCCTGCCGGCTGCATCGGCCAGGATGCGCGGCGGAGCCTGCGCGGGGATCGGTACTGGCCGGGGCTCTGACCAGATCTCGTTAGTCACTGCGCTCTCTACCGTGCCGCTCAGCACCGAAGACGTGGAAGGCATTCCATCGGCTACCATCAGTCCATCGTGCTGATCCCACCAGAAGGCGCGCAAGGTGTCGCCAGGCCCGGTCACGATGATGGGCGCCGAGGCCGCTCCCCCGCGCGAGAGATTTGCCGGTGCCTCTGGCCTTTCCTCTGCAGAGCCCATCAGTTGCTCCAGGGCCGCTACCTCAATGCCCGTGACCCAGATGTCGCCCCATTCTGGGCGGTTCCTGTCACGGCAAGCATCTCCCCAGTCTCTTCCTGGCCCCTTGCGGGTGGCACAAATGCCAGCCGCAGCTCGCCCAGATCGAGCGGCTCGCCGGATTCAGGATCCGCAAAGCCAAGCGGCAGGTGCCTGGTTTCCGACCAACGCACCCCGTCCCAGCGCGCAAGCGTCAGCGCGTTGTCGGCAGCGCTCACGGCCAACCGGATTCCCGGCTCAGATGCTGGTTCCCAGAGCAGCGGCTCTGGTCTGTCGGGGAGTGCGATCATCTTGGTCTGTTGAGGGTACTCATCGGCTACGGCAACAGCTCGCGGTTCCTGCCAGGTCGCCCCGGCATCGGTGGAGACGGTCACGCTGGGTCCCGAGAGGGGATCGTTCCAGGTGACAAACAGATGATCCTGGCTATCAGCCGTTACCCGAAGGGGATCTTCTTCGGCCGCGAGCAGACGCAAGTATCGCGATTCGTGGATGGCCACCGGCCTGCTCCACGACGCCCCCGCATTGGTGGAGCGCCTGTAGTAGAGGCCGACCGGGAACCTCTCTGTCGCTGCCGGAACTACGTAGGCCAGGTGTAGCGTGCCCGTCGAGTCGCTGGTCACGCCCAAACTCAACGCTGCGTCCACCAGGGTAGTCGGAGTCCCCCAGGAGCTCTGGCCACGAGCCAAACGGGTGTACATGAGGGCGCGAAGGCCGGTCACCTCATCAGGCTCTCCCAACCAGAAGGCATGGGCCCTACCGCTTGCGTCACCCGCGATCTGCGGCATGTCCATCACCCGGGTGATGATGGGTTCCACCTCGACAACCGTTGGCGTGGGGACGGGCAGAGCGACTCCCCCTGGCGGGGTGGCAACCGGCGTCGGCACGGGACCAACCACCTCCTCGGGCTCTGGGATTTCGATCACAAAGATTGGCGCTGGCTGGGGCGCTGACCAGGCTTCGTCGCCGGCTTGTCGCACGCTCCCTTCAGTGACTATTGGCCCCTCGAACGGGTCCCACCAAAAGATGCGCATGGCGCCGTTTGGCGCGCGCACGATGACCGGGCTGGATGCCGCACCGCTCTGGGACAGGTTCACCGGCGCTATCCAGTCGCCTGCCGGCGACGAAACGGTCTCTGGACCTTCCTGGGCCAGTACGGGGGCGCACAGGGCCAGAAGGACCAGAAGCACAACAGCACCGGCCCGCAAAGGCGCATGCGGTTGCCTGTATCGAACACTGAATTGGGGCATAATAGGGTGCCTAGTCATCATTCCATAGTCCCGAGTGCAAAGGTGCGGGGAGGCGGTCCTTGTCGATTATCTCCTTTTGGCGCATTGAAGGTGTTTTGTCCTTCATCAGTTCCGAGAATTAGCACTGGACGACAGGTATCCGCTCAGCGCTTGGCCTGGGCATGCCGGCCGGGTCTGCATCACCCTGAGCTACGTTGGTATTTGTGGATGCCGGTGATACGGCATCCACGACCTTGATCCAGTCATCTGAGCGGAGGCGGGATGGCCGGAAGGCTCTGACAAAGCGATGGCAGAGAAGCTGCGCAGATAGGATGCCGACCAGGGCCATGCCGTCCAGCTCGCTCAGGCGGGGACCTCTCCGCGCCTTGGCCGCCAAGCGCCCCACTGCTGCCGGATCAAAGATCCCGCTCTCTCGGAGGGCCGGCTCCGAGAGAAGATCGTCCACATACTCTGGTGCCCCGTCGTGGAAGAAGCTCTTGTGTATCGGTGCGCGGTACGCTTGCTTGGGCCGCTGCCAGATATCGGTGGGGACCAGCTTGCGCCCTAGTTGTTTGAGCAACCACTTTTCCTGAAGACCGCGCAGTTTGAGCCCCGCGGGCAGATCGTTGCAGAACTCAACCACACGGTGATCGAGGAACGGGAACCTGCCCTCTACCGAGTGGGCCATGGCCATCCGATCCCCTTGCGAGGAGAGCAAGTACGGGGACAGGAAGGTGGTCATCTCCAGGAACTGCGCCCGGGCCAGCGGGGACCAATCGTCAAAACTTGGTGGCAGCGATGGTGATTCGGGCTCTCTATCGCCATGGGTTCTGTCTGCTCCCTGGTTGCCTGCCAAGAAGCGCCGGATGCGTGCCGTGTTCTCCCACCGGATGGTGTGAGAGTAGAACGGTGAATCTGTCTCTGCCAAACCCCGCCGGAAGAAGGCGGTCAGATAAGCCCCTCTGCCACTGGTCAGGTCTGTGATGTAGGGGTAGAGACGGTTGAGGAGCAGGGGGCGCATCTGGGAGTCAGGATCCCTGGCCCAGAAGCGGCGAACCTTCTTCTCCTTGAAGATGTTGTAGCCGGCCAGGATCTCGTCGGCTCCCTCGCCGGTGAGCACCACTTTCAGGCCGTGCTCGTGCACCAGCCTCGACAGCAGGAACAGGGGGGCGGGAGCTGTGCGCAGGATCGGCGTCTCGGTGTGCCAGATCACATCAGGGAAAACGCGGCCAATATCCGCATCGCGGCAACTGACAACCTGGTGGTTGGTACCTAGAGCTGTTGTCATCTGCTGCTGGTACTGGCTTTCGTCGAACTCGCGATCCTCAAAGGCTATGGAAAAGGTGTCTAGACGGTTGTTGCTGTGGCGGCGCACGATCGCGCTGGTGACCGACGAATCCAGGCCGCCACTGAGGTATGCGCCAACCGGCACGTCGGCGCGCAGCCGGATGCGCGTGGCGTCGATCAAGAGACTCTCAAACTCGGCCAAATAGTCCTGGTCGGATCGGCTGGTGCTCGCGTCTGGTGCGAAATCAAGTTCCCAATAGGGGCGCACCGTGAATTGGCCGTCGCGTGCCAACAGAGAATGCCCGGGCGGAATCTGGTGGATATCGCGAAAGGAGGTTCGTGACGACAGGGTGCTCCAGTAGGTAAAGATCTGTCCAAGCGATGCGGGATCGATCTCGGCCGTCACATCCGGGTGGCTCAGGAGCGTCTTTATCTCCGAGCCAAAGACCAACTGGCCATTCACCTTTGTGTAGAACAGTGGCCTGATGCCCATTCGATCGCGAGCAAGGAACAGGCTGCGCTCGACGGTGTCCCAGATGGCAATGGCAAACTGCCCGTTGAGGTGCTCCAGACAGGCGGGGCCCATCTCCTCGTAAAGATGCAGGATGACTTCGGTGTCGGTGTTTGTGGAGAAGCGGTGCCCGCGGGCCTCGAGCTGGGGGCGCAGCTCCACATAGTTGTAGATTTCGCCGTTGAACACGATCCACAAGGTAGCATCTTCGTTGCCGATCGGCTGCTGCCCAGTATTGAGGTCAATGATGCTCAGGCGAGCACTGCCAAGGCTTGCCCACCGGTCGCGGAACAGGCCAAAGTCGTCTGGCCCACGATGGCGGATGGTGCCCAGCATGCGGCACAGTACTGCCTTGTCCAGTGGTGGTCGCTCGACAAGGTTCAACACTCCGGTTATGCCACACATAGTTTAGTCCGAGTCCCTTCGCTCACCTCTATATGCTCCAACAGCAATGTCCTTGGGAATTCGCCAAGCCTGCCTACGTGCTTGCGATTTCCCTGGGAAGGCATCATCTAGTCCTCGCTGGCGGATTCGGCGCTGCGTTGTTCTCTAAGGGCCGACTTGACGAACTTTCCCTGGGCGCTCGTCGGCAGCGAGTCCACGATGATGACCTCCTTGGGCCACATGTAGCGGGGCAGGGTTCGTTTGCAGTGCGCGTCGATCTCTTCCAACGAAAGCTGTGACTTGGTGCGGATGACCACATGGGCAATGATCGCTTCGCCGGCGACCGGATCCTGCTCGCCGATCACGGCGGCAGCCACGACATCACAGAGCTGCAGAATCGCCTCCTCAACCTGCTGGCTGCTCACCCGGTAACCATGGGACTTGATAAAGTCGGCTGTGCGATCAACGATGTAGATGAATCCATCATCGTCTACTGTCGCCAAATCGCCCGTGTGTAGCGTGCCATCTACGAACCTCTCGGAAGTAGCTTCTGAGTTGTTCAGGTATCCGGGCGAGACATTGTCTCCTCTTGCGACGATCTCGCCCACCTGCCCCGGGGCAACATCCTCTCCGGATTCGTACACGACTCGCAGTTCTACCCCTGGAATGCCACGGCCCACAGAACCCAGCTTGGACGGCAGAAGCTCGGGAGGCAGAATGGACAAGCGAGCTGTCGCCTCAGTTTGACCATACATGATATAGATCTGCGCATCGGGCTGGATCTCCATCAGCTCTTGAATGAGCGGTGGAGGGAGCTTGCCGCCAGCCTGCTGAATCTTGCGCAGGTGGGGAAACTCGCGCTTTGGGAAGGTCGAATTTCGGATCAACGTCTGATAGATGGATGGGACTCCTGCAATGCCGGTACAACCTTCGGCTAGCATGAGATCCAGGACTACCTGAGGATAGGCAAAGCTGTTGCTCAGCACAAGGGAGCCACCCGTGCGCAGGTGAGTGTGCAGCAGGGATGTGCCAAAGCAATAGTGGAACGGAAGCACTACCATGATGCGGTCGTTGTGCGTGAGATCCAGGCTGGTGATGATCGAGTCTGTATTGGCCCTGATGTTCCTGTGAGTCACTCTCACGACTCGCGGACTGGCGGTGGTTCCCGACGTAAGCATCAAAGCGGCGTCTTGCTCTTCCGACTCGATATCCGGCAGGTCGTTCCACAGGGCCCAATCGTGATCGGAGCAGTCCGGGATGTTCTCATAGATCGGGCTCAGCGTGGACAGTACGTCCGCAAACCTGCGGCTGTACCGTCGCTGCATGCACATTACCTTGCAGCCGGTGAAACTGGTCATGACCGAGAGCTCAGCAGGCATGGATAGCGGGTTGAACGGGACCGCTACGCACCCAAGCTTGATGATCGCAAGGTAGGCAGCGACCCAGAACAGCGAATTGGGGGCCAGCAGACCTACAGCGTCCCCGGGCTGGACTCCCGCGTCCAAGATCTCCCGCGCAAGACTCGCTGCGGACCTTCTGACGTCGAGGTAGCTGTAGCGAGAGCGGCCTGCAACCAGCGCATCGCGCTGGTCTTCACCACACTCGAGAAGATAGTCTGCAACATTCATGATAGGCGCTCACTTTCAGGGACCTCTGGAGCAGCGTCAGGGTCTTGCCTATGCCTTCCGGCGGACGTAGGCTGCCAGCCTGCTTATCGAGTCAAAGTTGTCGGGCACCAATTCCTCATCCTCTACGGTGATGCCAAAACTCTCGTCGACGAACATCACCAGTTCCATGATGCCCATCGAGTCGACGATGCCTTCCTCCAGAAAGGAGGTGTCATCGGCATAGGGGTAGCCGTTGTCGCTGAACAAGATGTTCTCAGCGATAAAGCTGCGGATCTTCTCTTCGATGTTGCTCATCAATACCTCTCGCTTTCCTCCAGGTGGTGAAACTCCCGTGACGACCGGCGTACGGTCAGTGCGCGCGGACCCTTGCCCTACCGCATCCAACCCAACGCCTGCCACCCCACATTGATCGCAGACTTGGCTGCGTACCAGCTATTCATGCTCTTCAGGAACGTCCACAAGGGCCTGGGTCGAAGCGCCCACTCGCGGAAGGCACGCCGGGCCCAATACTCGATCCGCTCTGCCGGAAGCCCCGGATAGTCAAGCACAGTGGACTCGTCCATATCCACCTCTTCCCAGACCGTCCCGGGGCGGAACCAGCCATTCTCCACCACTTCATAGAAGAAGGGTGTGCCGGGATAGGGGGCCGCGATGTGGAACAGCGCTAGGTCCAGAGGCAGTTTCTTCGAGAGATCGATCGTCTGGCGTATGGTTTCCTCCGTTTCACCTGGCAAGCCGATGATAAAGTACCCCCAGTTCATGATCCCGGCCTGCTTGCTCCAGGTTAGGGCTCGGGCTATCTTTTCGTCGGTCGTACCTTTGCGCACATGCTTGCGGATCTGCTCGTTGGCGCTCTCGATCCCCCACGAGATCAGCCAGCATCCCGATTTCGCCATCATCCCCAGCATCTCGGGGTCCACATAGTCCACGCGGCTGTTGCAGGTCCACTTGAAGTTGAGCCCCTCGCGGATCATGCCTTCGCAGATGCCCATAACCTGATCCCGGTTGACAGTGAACAGGTCGGCATACATGTGCACGTTGCGCAGACCCAGGTCCCAGAGCTGCCAGAGCTCGTCCAGGACATTCTCGGATGACCGGGCTCGCACCGAANNGCGCAAGCCCAGGTCCCAGAGCACTTGGAGTTCGGCCAGGACGTTCTCCGGTGACCGGGCCCGCACGGAGTACTGGTAGCTGACATGTTTGATGCAGAACTTGCACCCTGCAGGACAGCCGCGGCTCGGAACGATGAATGTGTACGGGCCCTTGATGCTCGGCGCCCGGTGCTGCTTCCAAGGCAAGAGATGGTGCAGCGGCGTTGGCAGGTCATCCAGGTCTTCGATGAACGGTCGATCGGCATTGATCTGGATCTCACAACCGTCTCTGCGCCAAACAAGGCCCTTGATCTCCTCCATGCCTTGTTTCGGATCCGGTGTCCAGCTAGGGTCCTGTGCCCGGAAGAGCTTCTGAAGGTGCGCTTCCTCGGTGGGATTTGCTTCCAGGGCGTCGATCAGCTCCCGGAGCGTCAGCTCTGGCTCGCCGCGCAGCACAAAGTCGAGGGACGGAAATGACGCCATGGTCTGGGTGGGCATGGGCGTCACGTGTGTGCCGAAAGCGATGGTGCGCGCCCCGAGGCTCCGGGCCAGAAAAACACCACGCATGTCGTTGGTCAGCGTTGGGGCTGTTACTTGGGTGACATAATACTTTGGCCGCTTCTCACGCAGCAGTTCCTCGAATGCCTCCCACGTCATTCTTTGGGGAATGGCGTCGATGATGTCTACCGTGTAGGTGGGGCTGAGCATGGCCGCCATCTGCGCCAGGCCCACTTGCGGCCAGATCATATTCTCACGGCTGCGCCGCCCGACTCGGTGCTGACTGCGGATCCATACGGCACCGTCCGGGGCAGGGGGGTTGACCAGCAGCACATCCACCGCGGTCGATGGGCGCGCGGTAGTTGGCAGGTCCGAGAGAACCTGTGCAACGTCCTGGAAGCTAGCCTGCGGCAGCGGCCGCAGAGGGCGGCTGCCCAGATTCTCGGAAGTCCGGTTCACCTCGCGCTCTCCTCCACCGGCTGAAGGTTAGCCGGCTGGCGAGATGGCCGTCCGTTCAGATCGGCCACNNGAGATGGCCTCCCATTAAGATCAGCTACCACGAGCATCTCGCGCTGCTCCATGCCCTCCAGCACGCGCATGACCACCCAGGAGATCATGAGCTGCACACCCACCAGCATCAGCATGGCGCTTCCCAGCAAATAGAGCCACAGCCTGCTGACGGGCCAGCCGGCAAAGCCAAAGCCCAGGCTGATCCCGCCTGCGATCAGGCCTGCGATGGCAGCAAGCAGGCCCAGCCAGCCAAAGTGCCGCTCCAGGGGTGGGTCAAAAATTGGCCGCCCAAAGAGCCCCTGGCGTACGGGCTGCCGGTGGAAGAGGGAGACCAGATAGTTGAATGTCGCCCCGAGGGTAAAGATACTCACTCCGGCGACGGCCAGCACCAGCGCGGCAAAGACGGCGAATGTGCCCCACGTGCCCAGCTCGGTGATGCCCTGCAGCCTTACCAGCACGAGTGCCAGGCCAATGAGGGTCGCCAAGGCCAGGCAGGCCAGGCCGACCACACCCAATAACCTCACCGGATTGTACTGGAGCGCCGTCCACACGATCGATTGAAGGAACCGGGTGCCATCGCCCACGATGGTGAGTTTCGAGCGCCCCATCCGTTCCGCATAGGGGATCGGAACCTCGATCATGTTCAGTTCCTCGTGGATGGCGCGTGTGCTCATGACCGGTGTGAAGTTCAGCCCATCGGGCAACGGATACAGCCAGGGCAGCATCTCCCGGCGGATGATCCGCATGCCGCTGGCGCTGTCGGTGATCTGCTCATTGCCAATGAGGCTGACCAGCCTGGCGAAGAACAGGTTGCCTATCCGCCGGCTGCGTGGCATCTGGCTATCGCTACCTGCCATTCGGGAGCCGATCACCAGGTCCGCCTCATTCTCCCTCGCTGCACTGAGCAGCGCCGGAAAGTGCTCGGGGGGATACGTGCCATCGGCGTCAAGGAATCCGAGCCAGGCGCCTTTGGCATGGGCGAATCCCGTCTTTAGGGCGGCGCCGTACCCATGATTGGTCCGGTGCCGGATCAGGCGGNNCTCGGCTGTCCGGTCCCGGGAACCATCATCCACCACGATCAACTCCAGGTCGGTCTCGGCCTCGTTCAGTTCTGGTCCGATGGCCAGGACGCGTTCGATAATGCTGGCGATGCCATCTTGCTCATTGTAGGCCGGGATGATTACTGACAGCATGTCCATCCTCCTTCAGTTAAAGATATACAGGAACATCCTTGGGGGGAGGATCTCCTGTAATCGTCTTGACCGCGCGCGCTGGGACTCCAGCCACTACCGTGTGGGACGGCACATCCCCGGTGACCACCGCACCAGCGGCTACCACCGCGCCGCGACCAATGCATACCCCATCGGTTACTATCGCGCCGGCGCCCAACCATACATCATCTTCAACAGTGATACCCTGGGCGGTGATACCCTGCTCCACAAAGGGGCGGTTCGGATCCGAGAATACGTGGTTGACAGCGGCCAGTTGCACAAACGGTGAGGTGTATACCCGGTCACCAATCTCAATGCCTCCCTGCCCTCTCAGCACGTTGAACTCTCCGATCAAGCAGTCACGCCCAATCTTGATGCCGGCGTGTGGCAAGTCCCGGAAATTGTAGACATGCAACTCTGCGTGGTGCATGACCAGGGTGTTTTCTCCAATCTTGATGCCTCCAGGACATGCGTGGAGGTATGCACCCTCGTCTAGGTAGACGCCGCGCCCCAGGTGCACCTGATCGGCGAATCGTATGCGCACACCCTTTTCGATGGCGACGAGCCCCTCTGTGCGCAAGATAAGCCGGTAGGCCAGGGCTCGAAGTCCGATGCCGATGACCGTTGGGATCCAGCCAAACAGAGCGAGAACCAACTGCTCCCAGGCGTATCTGCCCAGGTTGCTGGCCTGCCGTGATAGGTACAGCCGGAGGCTGTTTTGATGAGTTACTGGTCTCTGGCTGCTTGTTCTATCCATGCTGCTCGTTCAGCATCCCCGATGTGCTGATACCAGAAGACCCTGGCATCAAGCTGCCCCTGCTCGCTGTTGGTATCAGCCCAGAGGGTTTGACCTGCATCCAAGTGGCCATTGACGATCAGGGCCTCGCCAAGCAACTGCCTTGTGGTCATGACGTTTGGCTCTGTTGCATAGGCTGCTTCCAGGTGTCCAAGCGCATCCTCATACTGGCCCAGGGAAAGCTCGATCATGGCCAGTCGTCTATTTGCCGTCGCGTTATCGGGGTCCAGGGCCAGAGCTCTCTCAAAATTGGACACGGGCTTGCTCAGATCCACATTCCGCCTCACTTCATCCTGAATTGGCCATTCAGGCCAGGAATACAAGCTCAGTTCCTCCTGGCTCTGGTGCACAGAGCCTAGGTTCGAATGGACCAGGGAGAGACTCCTGCCTGGCCAGAGCAGGGCCAGCCCAAGCGGCAGCGCGACGACGATCAGGCCCAACGTGCGTCGCACTCTGACCAGGTGCTCCGGTTCCCGAGCCGTCTGCACCGCGAAGGCAATGGGCGCGAATAGCAGGAGAATGCCCTTTCCGTACAGCGCGGTGTCCACGGTTCCGTGCAGCAGAATGACAATCAGCGATAGCCCGGCGACTCCCACCAACGATGCAGGCGCCGCCGTCCGAATCGAGTTCGGCTCCTGCCGGCGCAGAGAGTGCCAGACCACTACGGCGAACAGTGCCCATATCCAGATCAAGGCCAAGAGACCGGGCAGCCCCTGGTCGATGGCCACGGCCAGGTACAGATTGTGGCTGTGGGTGATGTACCCCACGTGGATCAACAGCACGTAGGTCGAGTACAGCATCTCGAATCCATCCAGCCCAGCGCCGATCAGGGGGTAGTCCTTTACCAGGACCAGGCTGTTCCGCTGAAATTCGAGTCGGTTGAGCCACGTACTTGGGTCGAAGATTCGGGCCAGCGGGATCTGTTCTACTCCGATCCAGACAAGCCCAAGCCCCAATACAGCTAGTAGTCCAGCTACCAGCAAAACCAGCCCGCTCCGTCTTTGCCGTCCCGTTTTTCTTCGCTTGAACCCGCCGATCGCCCACCAAACACCCGCGATCAATCCAGCCACGCCGCAGGCGAGCCACGCGCCCCGCGATCCTGTCATCAGCAGACCAAAGAGCACCAGCGTGAGCGCTGCCCACGCCGGCAGGGCACACAGCCAGATCATTCGCTTCCTTGGGATGGGCAAATCCCCAACTCTCTGCCAGGACTTCACTGTGCCCCATACGACAAAGGGCAATAACATGGCCAGTAGGCCGCCGGCCTCGTTGGGGTTCAGGCGTGGCCCTGGAATCCGTGGCAAGTACCTCTGCAGGGATTGTCCCAACTGGGCCACCGATCCGAACTCGACCTGCGACAGGGTCCAATCGTTTGTGATCAGGAAGTATAGGCTCAGCCCCACTGCAAAGGTTGTCAACAGACCGACCCGTACCATTGCTGGCGTGGAGCGGGCATTGGCCAGGGTGTAGAATAGCAGCACGGCCCCTA
>JABAHP010000388.1_pt1 | contig 40802 bp, 64 predicted proteins | sample 7062081 | NCBI WGS metagenome assembly JABAHP01 (sample SAMN14534357, study PRJNA622989) | marine sediment metagenome | biome: marine biome [ENVO:00000428]; feature: marine pelagic biome [ENVO:01000023]; material: deep marine sediment [ENVO:00002113] | place: India: Gulf of Kutch | collected...
CTCGCCTGGCACCTTGCCTGCATTCGGCAAAGTCCGTCCACTCCTGGGGTAACGGAACTGTTTTGTCTTCCCCTTTAGTGCATCGATTTGTTCCTGATAACGCTCAACAATCTCTTCAAAGAGATCGCGCTTCCACTGGCCCAAGTAGAAATCGGCGGTCAATACGGCCTGCCGCTGAACTGGAGCGGCAACCGGATCTCCCATTTCGATCACATGGCCCTTCCTCTGGAAACCTCCCTTCCTATATCGGACCTTGCCAAAGCGAAGGTCCATTGTCGTGGTTCTGGTCACATCTTCAGGATGCTTTGCAAAGAAACGGATTTTCCCAATAGGATGGCTTGCATCCAATCGCTTGGTGACTCCCTGCCATTCAAGCCTTAGGTGTTCCTGAAGAACCCGTCTTGTGTCAATTTGGTTAAGGGCCCACCTGGTAGAGTCCTCATCATCCGTGAGCCACGGAACCTCAATGGCCTGTTCGAAAAGTCCATGATGGGTTATATCATCCGTAATATCCCGCTCTGTGATATCGGGGCATTCGGTTGGATCAACGAAAATGATTTGGGTGATATCGCCCGGCTGATCGTAGGTTATATCGGTAACATCCGTGATATCAATATATTCCCACGTTGCATCCGTAACGTCTTTCCGGTATTCCTTGGAGCCCCAATGTTTACCCTCAACTCTAATCTTGTTGAGCCTGGAGATCGTCTTCTCGCCCTCAACAAGCCTGATTTGGTCCTTGCCTGAAAAGAAGAAGTGACGAATTACATCATCCACTTTTCTGAAGTAGAAGACCCCATCCCCGTCAACCCCCCACTCACGATTTCCTTGGAGTTCTGAAAGAAACCGGATTGCGCGAAGAGCGTTACATTCAAAATGTACATTCCCCTTGATGCAGTAATTGGATGGCTCAATGGAATCAGGCTCAGTAGCTCCAAGAAGTGTTTGCGAACGGATAATCCGGCTGAACGGTTGTACATATTCGTCCATGATCGTCTTGACCATGTCGCCAACAAACGTTCCTGCCGAAAACTCCTTGTCTATCCAGATCGTTTCTAGCAGTGCGAGATATCCAACTCCCCTGATTTCGGTAAGAACTTCATTCCCGATGCGCTTCCTGTCTACGTGCCGAATAATTCCACGATACCAGGTTGAGTGTGTTGAATCCCCATCAAGCTTGATTCTTACGTGGATCTCCCACGCATCCCTCAAAGCTTCCTCTGCTTCGGGGAACTCTTCCCGGAGAAACATCCGGAAGGGGCCACATCCACCGTTTCTGTAATACCACCATTCGATATACTGGTATGTTCTCGAAAGAACTCTCTGATCCAGATATGAATACCCCGTTGCCGGTCTTCCGAACGGCTTGACCAACATCAGAAGTTCGTCAATTCCTTCCTGCGGAATAGCCGTTTTGGGTATTGGGATCTCATCGTCGATGGTCATCGTTGGATCCCAAGTGATGTCAGGAACGGGGATGTGGGGAACGATACTGAAGTCTGCCTCATCCTCAGCGTTGTTCCCGAACGAAACCCAATCCCCCTGTGGAACAGAATAGGGGAGGCCTGAGATTGGGCGAACCCGCCAGTGATAGTCGCCTACATCAAGAAACGGCCATTCCGTTGATGCTTCCACTCCCTCCGCTATGTTGGCGGTTGTCTTTGTGTTGGTGCCGTCGAATGCTTCGCTTGTCTCTTTAAGCTCAAATTCGAGGCGGCCGGTTGTGGGAGGGCCAGTGAAGGAACCGTAGAGCTTTACCCCGCGTTGTGTGGCCAAGCCACCAACTGGAATATCTCCACCAAGGAACTTTTCCTGTTTAGTTGGATTGGCTGTGGCCATTCCTAGTAATATCTCGCCGTGAAATCAAATTGATAACTAGCAGGATCGGAGCGAAGGCTGATGATGTTGTCCCCAGGATCAAGCCAAAGGAACGTTGATCCGGATTGCAGATTGATCAGATCTTCAACTCCGTTGTTCAGGAGAGTGAAGTTCCCCATATCAGCAACAATGGCATTGCCTGCGGCCACGGGACCGGCACCGTTTACCGAATCAATCGCACTATTCCACACGAAAGTTCTTGCGTTGGTTGTATTGCTTACCGTAAAGTTCGGGATTGCATTCCCCTGATCCGCAGTTACCGTCAGAAGGACAAATTGGAATGCAGTCCCGGGATTGTTGATGGTTACGTTTTTAGTATAACCACCATCCGGACTGGCATCATCGGAGGTTGTAACAGTATGAAGACTGCTTTGATCTGATGTGTCATAGAAGAACGGATCGTCACAAATGAAGTCAATTACAAAGTCAATCGCAGTGAGGGCTGTTCCGGGAACAAATCCATAACCGAAAGAACGCTTGTAAGCGTTGACATATCGGTCAGAATAGAGGGTCAACCTCTGCCGCCTGTTGTTGAGCCACTGCTCCATCCCATCAATCACTGTGCGCAGAGAATCAAGATCAGAATCCTGCGTGCGCCCCTTGATCCGGATGGTTCTTGGTTCTGCAACCGGGACTTCTGCGATCAAAGCACCGTGTCTCTTGGGAACCTGCATGAGAGAGAGCCTGGTGTCCAGAACCTGCTCCCAAGATTCTACGGCTTCCGTCAAATCCAAGTTTCCAAATTTTATCTCAATCGTAGCCATTAAGCACCCGCCTGTGCCGCTGCCGCCTGAATCGATCCTTGTAGCAGGAAGCCAAGGTCGTCCGCAAGCTGTTGAATGTCCATCTGACTGCTCACGTTCGCATTGACGGTAATGACCGGCGCACCAACATTGATGTTGTTGATGTTGGCCATATCCTCTATGCTGCGCTTTGCTCCGACTATGGGTCCGGCCCCGCCGAAGGCTTCGATCTCTTCCGGAGAAATGTCGCCCGTGAAAAGCTTGGACACTGACTCAACCGCTTCCGGCGTTGCAAGCCCTCCACCAAGTTGTGTTCGAACAGCGGTCTTGATGAGATTTGCCGCTTCCTTCCTGCGGCTCTCAACTTGGTCCGGAGTCAGGCCGCCTGCCGCTTGGGCGGCTCTGGCTTTCTTGGCAGCCCTCTTCGCCCGCCGCTTCGCACGATCAGCAGAGACTGCCCCAAGAGCGATTCCTGCGATTCCACCGATGACGGCCCCGATTGGACCAAAAGCGGCACCGATCAAAGGTGCAACGCCTGCGCCTATGGCGGCTGCGGTTTCTCCTGTACCCGCCTCTTCGCCCGCGGCTGCCGCCGCGGCGGCCTCTTCGGCTGCCCTCTGTTGAACCATTTGTGCGGCTATTGAACTTACGCCTGTTATGGCACCGGTAACGCCAACCCCGCCAAGGATGTTGACCCCACCACCGCCTCCGCCTGCAACACCACCAACCCCGCCAACCGCACCTGCCGCGGCACCTGCCGCAGTAGATGCGGGAGACACAACCCTTCTTGGGGACGGCGCAGAGAATGCGCTCTGGACCAAACTCGTTGCCCCTCCGATCCCAGTTGCAATATTCGCCCCTGTTGAGGCGGCTCCACCACCGCCGAACAGACTGGCAATGATGTTCCCAGTAACCTTCCTGGTAAGAGCACGAACGATTTCACGAACAAGGCCATTGACCATGTCCCTCATCGTGTCGCTGAACTTCCTGCCTTCAAAGATTACCTGGTCGAATACATTTGTGAACCCTTCCTGCATGAAGCTGAAAAGGTTGCCGAACTCAGTAACGAGATTGGGAATCTGGGCATCCGTGAACCCCTTCACCGCAACACTGAAGGAGTCTCCAAGGCTCAGATTCGCTTTTGCAAGATCAACTTCCTTTTTGGTAAGTGTAGAAACGCTTTTCGATGTCTTATCAATTTCAGGGGGCATCCCCTTGAACTCTTTCAGAGCCTTATCCAGACTCTCTTTCTGCTGATCCGTAGCCTCGTTTACGTGCTCAAGATCCTCAACGTAGTCTTGAGCGATCTTGGCAGAATCCTTCATGAACTTCGTAAACGGATCAAACTTTCCGTTCAGGGTATCCAGACTCGCCTGAAGCCTGTTCTGCTCCGTTACAAGCCTGCTAAGTTCCTTCTTGTTCGCCTCAATCTCCTTGGTGAATTTCCTTACCTCTTCGCTACCTTCTCCCCAGAGACGCTTGGCCGCTTCAATCCTAAGATTGGAATTGTTCAATTCCTCGCCAAGCTTCTTGACCTCTTCCTGTACCCGGTTCATTCTCCGGATCACCGCCTCTTCCTGGAAAGCGGTTTCCAAGGTCATAAAGGAAGACTTGATGAGTTCAACGAAAGCGGAGAACCTGCGACCAATGAAGTTGAGAGTCGCTCCAATAAACCCGAACCCCTTTTTCAGTGTAAAGAAGAACTTTGCGAAAACAGGAATCAGGGTGTTGATGCCGCGGATTTGATTCCCGACAAAGACCTTCCAAGCGGCACCAACAACCGTCATCTGATCTTTGAACTCACGATGGGCTTGAATGACATCTTCTGTCATTATCAGGCCCAACCTGGAGAAACTATCCCCCATCTCCCTGATGCCCTTGGAACCCTTATCGAATAGGGGAATCAACTTTGTGAAACCCTCGCCCATGGCGATCTGGCCTAGTGAGAGTTTCGTAGTTTGGTCTGTAACCTTTGATAGAGCATCAACAGTCTTGAAGTATGCTTCCTCGAGATTACCCGCCTCCATTACGTTTATGCCGGTCATTTCCCTGAGGCGGTTGAATACACGGAGATACTCCCCGATCCCCTGCTTACCTTGATCAAGGGCCCGGGAGAAGGTTCGGAATGACATCCCGATATCTTCTATGGTGCCGCCTTCCAGTTGCGCGGCCAATCCAAGCTTCTGGAGTGCATCCGTTGAGATTCCCAACTTTTTGGACATCTTGTCCAGATTGTCGGAGAAGTCGATTACGGATTTGCTCGTGAGAACAAAGGCGGCAGAAACAGCAGCCAACGAGACTTTGGCTGTGGTGGAAAGTTTGTTGAGGCCCTCTCTCGCCTTCCTGACCCCGGCAGACAAGCGGGCCATGGGCCCCTTCGTAGCCTTGTCAACTGTCTTTCCGAAACGATTAACTGCCTGAGTCGGGCCCTGCATCTGCTTGGTCAACTGATCCCGCAGTTGCATGACCACCGCAAGCGTCTGCTCTTGCGTAGTCGCCATATCAGCGTTGCCTTATATTCGGCATCTTGATTCTGCCAACCTTCGGGGGAGAAGCAGAACCACGATTCCTTCGGCGTCTAAGCCGCTCGTTCAACTTTTCCAGATCGTCACGGTGCTTCAGCCTCCGCAAGTACGTACTGATTTGCTTCAACGTCATGTGGCTGTATTCGTCCATAGACGATACTAGCCCTTCAGTACGCAACCTCTCGTAAACGGCAACCCAGTCTACTGGTTTTCTTTCTTTCCCTCGCCGTCTCGGGTTGCCGCCTTCGGAGGGCGGATGGCATCCAAACCGCTGATTGCGAGAAGTTCCAAAAATATACTGATGGAGTTCTTCAGGAAGTTCAGATCAAACATCATGTAGATCTGCCTTTCCGTCAGTGTCCAGTTCTTTTTGGAAATCTGTTCCGGACTAAGACCTTCCTTGCGCAAGGACAAGTACAACAGATAACACATGTCCTTTAGTTTCATGTCAGTGTTCTCACTCATCCCAAGAACACTGATCCCGGTTCTTTCCTCCAAGTCGATCAGATCGGCCAAGTCAAGGGGAGGAAGCTCATGTACCTTCCCTTCCTTATCTTTGATCTTGACCTTGCCATCTGTTCCCTTGATCAGCACCTTCAAATCCGCGTGCGGATCCGTTGCTGATTTCGCTGCCTCGTCAACCTTTGACCCGATATCAGAGCCCGCAGGCTTCGCCTCGTCAGTCATCGATTCCTCCTTGTCAAGCAGTCAATCCTAGACAGTTGCCGTTTCGTTGATCATCGTAAGGATCAGTTCGTTCGCGCTAGTTGTCCGGTAAGCCTTGAAAGACTGGTCAATCAGAATGCGACCAGGAGCCGCGGCCACAACGGTTTCGTCCGTGAGAACCGCAACACCACACTCGAGCTTGACCGTCTTTGCGACACTGCCGCCGATTGTATCGCCCGTGTAGGTGATGATCATTTCTCGCTCAGTAGCGTTCCGGAAGTCATCGTACTGTGCCCACGAAGAAAACTCCGTGGTGAACGATCCAACAACCTCGAGCTTCGCATCCCGAACGGGCTCACGAGTCACACGGCTGTTGAGCTTCGGACGGGTACCAAGGTTGTTGTTGAGAGAGATTGACCAATCCTCAACTTCAATGTCCGTGCCGTCCCAAGTCAGGACTCCCTGATGGTAGGGGATCACCTTCTCGGAAGAGAAGCTCTCACTACCCTTCGCAACCCGGGCCTCATCCTGACCCATGATGGACGCCGTCACTCGGAGCAGATCCTCAGCACTGTTTTCGAAAGTAAGGCTTTCGATCTTACATCCGCTGTACTGGAAGGACTTGTTGGGCTCCGTCACAAACTGGCTGCTGTCCCGGAATGCCTCAATCGTCAGGCCGGTGGGAAGCTGATCAGCAATCGTGAAAACATGCTGATAGCCCGCAGCGGCATTCGTGGGATCGGGTTGTGTGGTAGCAACCGAACCAAACCCGTGCTTCGCAAGAAGCTCCCAACCGTCGAAGGTGGCTTCAATGACGATGTCGCCTTCAACGGACTTCTGGCCTTGCACAAACCTTGTATTGAGAATCCCGACCCGGCCCAAAGCGGCCGATTCGAGTCTTGCTTCCCGCTCCGCCAGTGATTCACTGACGATGTCGAGGAATTTCGTTGAGGCCACGGGGGTTCCGTAAGTGGTTTCCTCCGCAAGCCCGATGAAAGACCGAACACCAACACCCGGAATAGCCATTGAAACCCTCCAGTTATCTTCTTGTCCTTACCACAATTTCCATGTTGAATGCTGTTGCCATCAGATCCGATCTGATACTTGCAACAAGAACATCCTCTGGCGGCTCCCATTCGATTTCCCTGAGCATCGCCCAAAGGACTTGTCCATTGGTCATATCCAAGCTTGACATATCGAAATTGTCCCAGAGTACTTCAGCGAATGTTTCCGCATCGTCTATCCTGGCCTTGACCGGATCTTCCCCCGCCTTGATCTTCCGAACGTGGATAATGCGGGCGTTGTATACCGCCTGCAATGGCGTTGGAAGCTCAACGGACTCGAAAGTTGTGGGCCTCGGACCCATAGCTATCAGAACCATGGGAGCAGTGTCCGCCACGCCCTTCGTGGGCATGAAATCGATTGTTCCCGTAGTAATCAGATTCAGGCCCAAAGAGCCAGTCAAGTCGGCGGAAATAATCCGCTGCAACTCGTTCAATATTGCCTGTGCATGTACTCTTGGACTAGTCATTATGAAGTAGGTTGTGCGTAATTCTTCTTCTCTGCTACCGCCACTTTATGGAAACTGGGAGTATCGCTGTAATCCAGAACCGATGTCACTTCGTAAGTGACACTGTCCCTTACCAACCGATCATTTATCGCAACATCCTGGCCTCCATCAAACCATACGTTCCAAGTTTCCAAGGGAACCTTGCCCATCATGTCATCAAGAACCTGGACGGCCCCCTGTGGCTCAAACCAACACTCAACCCCGGTTGCCACAGAACCCCATTCACTGACCTTCTGGCCTCGGTTCGCACCGTCAACCGCAGATATCGTTGCCCGCTCTATGTCGCACGTATGTCTGAAGAACGTTCTTGCCGGAGGCATTCCTACACCGTGAATTTCTTGTAATCGTTAATGATGTCCTTTACTTCCCTCGGGATTCCCATACGCTCCCAAGTTACGGACTGGCCTCCAAGAGACTGAACAACGGTTCCATGCCCCTTGCGCTTGTTGTAGGCAGATGTGATATAAGTTAGCAACCCAAATTTCAGGGTGTTCGGGATCGTTACATATCCTGCCGTATAGGTGATTTTGATGTTCGTTTTTCCCTTCGCGAAAGAAAGGGAAAGTGCATCTTCTCCCGCGAGACGGATTCGCCCTGGATATCGATCCTGATCGTCAATCAGATAATCGTCTGAATCGATCAGGGTGTCTGAGTTGAACCCCAAAGAAGGATCATCATAAATCGAAGAGATAGCTGTTATCGGATATTGATACACGATGAGAGTATCAGTTCCATCACCATCGTATCTCTCTTCTGTATAAGTCCTGCTCTTGATCTGGCGGCCAAGATAGTCCTCAAGAGCACTGAAACAGTAGTTGATCAAAGAAGTCAGCAGATCATCATCTGATGATCCGCTGATCCCCATGAACTCCTTTGTCTCAGCGAGACTTACCCAAGCATTACTGTCCAGTGTTGCCACCTGACAACTCCTCTGCAATCAATCGATCCAAAGCGATCATCAATCTCGGGCGTGCATTTTTCAGGGCAGGACGCAGGAACGGCTGCGCCTTGATGCCCGGGTGTACAATCCTCTTCTTCCACACAACATCCGATTTACTCGCAAACTTTGCAGGCTTCCCGGTTTCCTTCTCCCAAGCAAGAACCTTTCGTTCCCTCGGGATGATTGGATACCCGCCCTTCGTTCCGAATTCTACGGAAGCGGCATACCTGGTAGCCGCCCCAACCCTGACAATTGGGTTGTCCGTCCCAAACTTCTGGACCTCACCTGCGATACTCGCCTTCAGAAAGCGGCTCTTCTTTGGGACAAGCTGCCTTGCCTCACGAACCATGAAGGTTTTTGCGTCCTCGAGAACCTGCCGGAACTTCTCCGAACGGAAAAACATGGAGAGATTCCGCATGGTTTTGAGGAGCCTATCGTCCCCAAGAACCGCAATCTTTATTTCAAAGGGCCCTTCATTCGGCAATTACAGCCTCCATTCCTTTCGGGCTGCTCCCTCTTCTTTGGTTGTAAGCTGCCTATAGTACATGCCCTTTACCCGCACCCTGATCTGATCCAACTCACCACGAAATTTTACGTCATGCTCAAGATGACAATCCTCCAACGTTTGGCTGTGCTCTTTCCTGTGGAGTTTGTCCCCCCGAAACAGAGCGTGGTGAACTTTCCAATACCGTATATCCGGAGCATGCTTGAACACCCTCATGACCGGATAAGGACCAACGCTATCATTCCGATGAAGCATCAAGTTGTAAGAAGGTTCCGTCAATTCCTTGTACGGTATCTTTCCAACCAATTCTTCGTCTGCGTCTATCACAAAATAGTAATCGCCATCCTGGCCAACGAAGTATTTGGATCTCTTTACCCATTCATGCGCCCAAGGCTTCTCGGTTGGGATTATTACATCAACGCCATACTGGCCAAGTATCTCCATTGTTCGATCTGTAGACCAAGGGATCGCATACTTTTCAAAGAGCCTTGCGTGGGCATCTTGGCCCGTAGAAATCAGCCTTTCTATCTCCGTCTGTACTTCATCGATAAGGCTTTGATAGGCACCGTCAACGGCGACTATCTTCGCCTCCGGGTGATTCTGTTTTACTGAGTCGAGGCATCGGGCAAGCTTGAGTTCCTCGTTGTAAACGTTCAAGCAAATCCACAATGCCACTTTAGAACCACCTGGAGGCGGGCCCCTTTCGGGGCAACGCCTCATTTATCCTAGGTTTAGAGAGAAGTCGAAACGTCAACGCCCTGAGCAACAACCGACTCCGTCGTGGTGTCGTAGTAGCTCGTGAAAGCGTTCCGCTGACTGGCAACAACAATGGTCTGATCCGTCTGAATGTCCTCAAAGGTCTTGACCGTCAGACGGCGACGATCACCAACCGTGAACGCATTCCGATGCGCGAGGATCAGGATGGTGTTGTTCGTGGTAGTACCGTCATAAACGCCGGAGGTATTCAGGTCTTCCTGAACCTTCTCACTGACGATGATCGGGATACCATCAAGACGGCCGATCTCGCCATTGAGAACAGTGGCGAACTGGCCATACTTGTCCACGGTCACAACTTCGGTCAGATTCATCAACTGCATGAGTCCGGCCGGGCCGGTGATCCACGCAAGCTGACTGGGATCGGTACCATACTTGCCCATCTTCAGGCGGATGGTGCGCACGTTCGTCAGGTTGAACGTGGTGCAAGTAACCTTGTTGCCGGACTGCGTGAGCTTCCGAAGACCCTGGAAGGCCTTACGAGCGTCCGTCGAGTCCGTCACGTTGCTGTCCTGGTGAGTGGCGGAATCGTCACCGTTGATCAGCGCATCCTCAAGACCAAAGGCCAGAGCGATGGCGATGTTCTGCTTCACGAAATCGGAAGTAGCAACGATGGAATCCTCACTCATCTCTTCCGAAAACAGCACACGGGCCGCCAACTTCTTGGCAGTCAGGGTGGCCTGGCGGGTGCCCGGGGTCGAAGCGGAGATCTTCGTCGCGCTATCGCCAGTCGATTCCCCGATCAGCTTCGCCGTGGCGTCACTGGACACAACGGGAATCTTGAAAGGGTTCGAAGGCATGGGAACGCGGGGGAAGAGAGCCGCGACCTTGAGGGCCAGACGGACACGGTCAATCAGTTGCGCGGAGAACTCGGTGGGAATCCACTCTGAGCCTTCGCCGGAAGTCGCCGTATCCATGGCCTTCTTCAGTTCCGACACGGAACCGGACTGACGCTGCCAGATGTTCAGATGCCGCGGATGGACCCGCAGAATCTTGGAGGTGAGATAAACGGTGTCCTGCCAGTTCTGGAAAGACTGAACTTTGGGATCATCGCTCTTCTCAACCACCTGGGGCATCGGCTCACGGTCTTCGTTCGGAAGGGTGAACTCTCCCTTACGGAACTGAGACATGGCCTCTTCGACCAGACTCCTGCGATTCTGGGAAACCATTTCCGAAATCGTCTTCTTGATCTCATCCTGGTTGGTAGTGGAAGTGCGGTCCTTCACAGCCTTCTTGATCTGGCTGATGGAGGAGAGCATCTTTTCGAACAGTTCCTTACGCTTGGACATCTGTTCACTCCGAAATCGATCCATCATAACCACAGGGCAGATGCCTAGTTGGAATCTTCTGCCAGATCGCTTGCGACCTCCGCAAGCCCGGAAGCTACGGCTTCCATGGCTGCGAGTTCTTCCGCGTCTTCCTTGTTGTTGTCCTTGTTGTCACCCTTGTCATCGTCCTTGTTATCGTTCGAAGACCCCTTGTCATCACTGGCCTTGGAGTCTCCGCCTTTGTCTCCCTTATCCCCTTTGTCATCCCCCTTATCGTCCTTATCGTCTCCCTTGTCCCCCTTATCGTCTTTGTCATCTCCCTTACCGTCACCGCCGTCACTATCGTCCTTCCCGAACGGAAGAGAGCCCATGCTCCCCGTGAGAAGCTCCTTCTGATCCGAAGAAAGAGTGATCTCACCTTCCTTGCACAGACCGGACAACTGCTTCATTCCTTCAACCACCGCCTTGATCGCCTCGTCCACAGCCTTCGATTTGTCCTTGCTCATCGCACCTCCATTAGCCCGTTTGTAAAACAGGAACTTCCTATTGTTAGCGGCCTTGTCCACAAGAGACACTTCCGCAATCTTCATGTTTCCAAGCCTGGCTTTTTCGATCTTGTCCTTGTCTTCCTTACTCATCTCAATTGCCTCCCTTTACGCCGCCATATTCGTGGCGGTTCCGGACATGGAGAGTCCAGTCAGCTTCCCGTCCTTGATATCCTGCTTGATCGAATCGTCCTCAATCTTGAGGACCATCACCCAACTCCCCTTGCGGACCATCTGTCCGTTCAATTCAAAGGGCGCACGAGCGATATAACATTCAATGATCTTGACCTTATCGCTTACGTTCTTCTCGTGCATCAGCCCGATCTGTTGCGAATTCGCCATGAAATCATGACACGCCTTTTCTATCTCTTCTGAACTCGCACTGTCGCCCTGTGCATCCTTGACATCCGGTTCATAAACGATACCGGCAACGATTCCCTGTTCTTCATCGAATTTCGAGAACGCAAAGTAAAGATCGAACTCAAGCTCACCCTGTTCGTTCTTCATCACCTTTGAAGTACGCGCAGGCTTGTTCGTATTCTTCTTATCTTCCTCTTCCTCTTCTTCGTAATGACGCGCCTTATCGGCCGCCTCGTAATAGAAATAGGAGCCAACCTGGTTACGGAAGAAGTCCGAAGCCTTATCGATTGCTTCCTGGATGTCATCCGGAATCGAATCCGCCATAGCCTCTGCACGTTTGAGAGACTTCATCGCAATCTTCATGGGATCCATGCGGACAAACTTTACATCACATTCCAGTTTGTCCTTGCTCTTCTCACTCATCGTCTTCCTCCTCTTTGAATTTTCCGATATCGATTATCCTCGGCTTCTCCCCGGGTTTTCCCCAGATGAGGAACTTGTCCCCGCGCTCTTTGAGCCGCTTAACAACATCTGAAAGTTGATTCTGATCTGCAAAGGGGGTTTGATCCTTCGGGAACTCAAAGTTCCAACGGCTGTGATCGCCATCTTTGACAAGACTAATCAGGAGCCTGCCCTTCAGCTTCCGCCCTTTGAGAAAGACCTCAGCAAAATGCTGATCGATGACGCCAAGCTCATACTTCCCTTTGTCCCAAATGAAGAGCTTTGCGTGTCTTTTGGCTGTTGCCCCTACCTCTCCTGGTTCCTTGACCAAAGGCTTCGGGGAGCCAACAGTAAGCCACAAGGACGGCTGAAACAGCTTGGAAACTCCCTGTACCTTTTTGCCGCTTCCTCTATCTCTGGAAAGGTCATAAAATCTGTCACCACTGCACTCACGATTAACATGGGCAGGCCCAAGATCAGCAGACCATCCCCAAACGGCCTTCCTGCCGGAAAAAGAGATTACTCCATTGAGCATGCATCCAGACTGTTTCAGAAGCTTCAGATCGTTGAACTTCGTCTCATCTATCTTCTTCGCAAGATCAACACGGAGCCCATGCCAGTGGTGATGGTAGACAAACTTCCCCTTGCCCTTTTGTGGCAACACTTCCTGGAAGTTCCTTCCCCAATTCCTCAATGCCGCATACGCGGCATCGGAGATGACCTCTTCCTGAGCCTTCTCGAAAGTCCCATCGAATTTGGAAACCGCCGTCTCCGTGTAACAACGCTCCGGAATCCCCGGAAACTTGAGCTTGACCGGATAACCTTCCGGGCATTCTCCGGACTCCGGAACGTCAACCCAATCCTCACCATGCCTTAGGGTTATGGAGAAAGGCTCCTGTTTGTTGACCCTGTCCGGTCCCCGTTCCCTTGTATGGTCAAGTCCCCGGGCCTCCATTTCTCCCAGAATAAGGTTGTGCGCGAGGACCACGTTCTTTGTGTCCTTGTTATCTTCCTTTAGCGAATCGAATGCTTCGTGCATTCTCATGTGCGTTTGATTCAACTCGTCATCGTCAAGACTCTTCAGGTTGTCGCTTGTGATTTCATCAAGAATCAGACCCTGCTTGTTGACACGCTCTTTCTGTTTCTTCTTTGAAAGATGATTTGATTCCACAAGGAAGGGATTACAACAATCACCCTCAATAACGGTCATAACATGATTCTGCAGTGGATACTCGTTCCCGTCCTTGTCCTTCCCAACCCCGCGGAAGTATCCCTTGATCTGGCTATCTTTGCCCTGCATGAATAGATAGGCCCGCTTGAAATCATTAGGGCTGATCTTTACGTGGATTCCATTGTTAAACTTTGCGTTGATATCGTGCTTGATCCTCTTGATGGGAACCCCGAAGAAGTCATTCAGCCCAAGAACGGTTTTCCACTTGCCATGTCCGTAGTTCCCCGATCCATGACCGCCCTTGGACATATCGCCAAAGCAGTTGTCCGGGCAGTTCACCTTATGACCTGCAGCCTTGGCGTTATGAAAGAAGACATGGTGATCGTATTTGACCTTTTCCTTCTCATCCTCAGGAACAATCGAATAGACCTCATGCATGATGCGGTCCAATTCTGCAATCCGCTGAGGACTCAGATCGCTCAACGAAGTGACGCCGAACTCCTGCACTTCAAGCAGGTTGATCCCGGCTTCAGTCGCTTTTATCATCAATGTGGCTTGCATAGTATTCCAGTGCCTTAAAGACAGCCTTCAAAGAATCAATGACCGCCTGCGCAGAAGACCGCGAAGGAACGTCACGGAACCAATAACAGGCACGTACCATTTCGCGATACTCCCGAACCTGGTAGCATCCGTTGTAGGCAAGACGAGCCCTTGCCTTCTTCTCTCCCAGAATGTGAACCGGACAATCTCGGCAACATCCGATGATCCGGCCCGAAAGAACCTTTCGGAATTTCGAACAATACGGACATCCCGTGTATGTCCTAAGCGTAGTAATCGCTTGTTCGAACTCATCGAAGTTTTCTGACGCAAGATGATCCTCGAGACGGCTAATCAACTCAAGCCACCTCTCCTGCGTCTTGCAGAATGCGGTATTTTCTGTTGCCACCGTCAATCCAATTCCTCCGTGTACTCAAACAGGCTGTAGTATTCCATGGTTGACTGAGTTACTTCCGTAACGGGGCTCAACCCAACCTCAACATGCCTGTTCGTCACATATCGGCAAGCCTCCGGCACATCCCGGAGACGCTCAAGCCGGTAGGGACAAAAGACGGAAAAGTTATCGTGGTCCCCATCCGTGCTATCGTAAAAGACATCATAATTCCACGCGCAATACCCAAGACGCAGCATCAGGCCCAACAGCCGACTCATTAGGGTTTCGTTCACGGAAGTCTGCATCACAAGGATGCCCTGCGGTTTCAGCAGACCCACGAACTTCTGAATCTGACTCGGGCTGAACAGATCGTCATAATTCTTCGGTTGATTCAGCGTAGTGGGGGATGGGAAGTCCAAGAAGACCAGATCGTATTGACGACATGGATTGTCAACAAATTTCCTTGCGTCTCCGATGGTCACATGAGTACGCTTATCCTCGAATGCATACTCATTCAAGCCTCTAAGGAAGTTGTCTTTCGAGAAGACCTCTATAACCCTCCTGTCGATCTCAACCAAATCGACATGGTCCACTTCCTTGAATCGGAGAACCTCCCGCATGGCGAGTCCATCCCCGCCACCGCAAATAAGGACATTATCGAGAGCCTCGGCCGCACACATCGGGATTGCTACCATCGCTTCGTGGTAACGATGTTCCAAGGCAGATGAGAACTGCCACGAATTATCCAGATCCAAGATAATCGCACCAGGAACCTGAGGATCCGTCCGGATCACCATGCTCTGAAACTCAGTCTTTTCTTCAAGCAATACGGTCATTTGAGTCCATGTCCCCAACTACCGAATTCATTCTTGATGAGTCCGGTCATTTCCTGCAGTTCGTATTCGGATTCAGTGAACATCTTGTAAAGCTTGTTTGTGTCGATCTTCCGGCAGCTTGCAATCTCAAGCTCAACAATCCCATCTTCTGGGAACGTTTCCACAACAAGATGGCTCTCAGCCAAAACACAAACGATGGTCTTCCCACCGCCTTCGAATCGATAAACAACATTGCGTACAATACTGAGTCCAAGAATGTCTACCGCGAGATGGATGAGCGAATAGAGAGGCACATCCATCAGCAGCGTAGGGGCCGCCTTTATCGTGCATGCAACGATCTGTTGACAGCCTGCAACCTTCTTCTTCACCAACTCAGTGCTCAACGGAACTCCTCTGTTTCAATGTACGGCTCAACCGTACAGAGGCAGTGGACGATGTTCTCTGCGCTACCCGATGGATCGCCGGGGCCGTCCATTAGATCGACCCCTCCGTCCCGCCTACGAACCTCAAACCTCTCTTCAGCCTTTACAACAACCCCGTGGACGCCATCGCGGCCGTGGGATTTGCGGGTTGTAGTGATCAACTCGCTGATCCACTCTTTCTTCTTTACGCCCGCTTCGCGCATCGCCTGAGACTTCCCGCCGTTGGCGAGAGTGACAACTTCAGTCCTCGCAATCCTGCGGGCCCTGAACTCCATCGCAGGCCCTTCGAAGAATTGTGTCAGACGGTTCATCACCTGCTTGATATCTTCTCCCTGAGAGATGGCTTCCGCCACTTCCCTACGAACGAGTTCCTGAGACACACCATTGATCTGGCTCCCCTGAACCGCAACAACCCGCTCAACGAAATCAACAACTCGCTTGTTATCGATATCGAAAGTAGCCGCAGAACCGATCTGTGTTAGAAGCCTTCTGCCTTGTCTGGCCATGATCTTCAGATAGGTGGGCCTGGCGAGACGGAAGAACTCGGGGCTCTCTTCTTCAAGATCAAGAACATAACGCTCAACATCCTCGTTCGCCTTCTTGACTCCCATCCTGTAGAACGGATCACTTAAGTCTGTCTTCTTCCTGATGGGGTAGTCCCGCTCAAGCTTCTCACGAATGCGTTTCAACTGTTGGCGGAAATACAGCCGCATCAGGCTCCTGATATCCCTTTCATCTTGTGTAAGGGAATCCTTCCACATCATCCACTTCTGGAACCGCTTGTAATCCTTGGGATGCTCTTGTGGATCTGGAGGTTCAGGATTTATGTCTTCCAGTTCTTTCATGAAGAACGTCTTATCATTGACCATCCTGCTCCCGGTTTTTCCAACCGGAGAGTTGGGCCCGAAGTCCGTATCTTCCGGAGGGCTGACGGTATCCGCGTCCTCTGCACGCTCAGGAGTACCAGGATGCATCCCGCTCTGCACAGGAGCAAACCCGACAGGAGCCCACCACGTATTGCCCCAAGGAACCGGAGCCATTCCGTAGTAACGCTCACGCACTTCGTTGATCGTCATGATTCCGCCAGTCACATTCTGGCGTGCGATGGCGGATTTGATATTCTCATCCTCAACGATACTTTCGATTGAACGGATGGAAAAAGAGAAATCATATCCTTCCGTCATGATCGAAGTGTTCAGCAGCATCTCAAGCCGCCGAAGCTTCGGGATGATGTTGTCAAACCAGAAGATGCGCTTCTGTTCCCGTGAAGTCGCAAAGTTGGCGTGCTCCAGGACACCAACCATCACCGGAGGCACCTTGTAGATGGCAAGGATTTCCTCGCGGCTGAACTTCCTAGTCTGAACGTGCTGCATCTCCCGGTTGGTGAAGCCGATGGGCTTGTATGTCAACCCTTCTTCAAGAATTGCAGGAACAAAGGCATTGCGCACCCCCGCATGCCTCTTGGTCCACATCATGTTCATGCGATTGTATGCGCGATCACTCAGCGAATGCTCTGTCTCAAGAACGCCCTCAGGAACCGCACTGTTCTTGAAGAAGTTCTTGTTGTATGCGATGCTGTAGAAGTCCAGAGTCAGTGAGTTCTTCCCTGCGGATGTTGGAGCAACACCCCAGTACTCATTGATGGGGGAGAAATACCCGATATGCACTATATCGCGCACATCGAATACAATGGACTTCCCGGGACGGACATGATAAACGAACGCCTTGTACTTCTTCTTGGCATCCGGGCGGATTTCCATCTTGTCCGGACGAAGCGGGATGATGGCGATAATATTGTCCTGCTTGTCCCGGACGATCTCCCAGAAGACGTTCCCGGAAAGCTCCAGATAGACGAATGTGGATTCAATCAGATCATACCAAGTCATCCAAGGGTTGGGCTTCAGAAGAAGTTTGCAAATATCTTCGCTATCCGGAACTTCCACGCCTTCCTTGGTGACATTGAACTTTACGGAGGCACATGCTGTGGCGATTGCATTGACGCATGAGAAGACCCAAGGGTGATTCTCGTAGGTCTTCATGAACGCGCTCAAATCGGACTGTGGGGCCCTATCCGGAATCGTCCCGCCGTAGCCTACTTCGAACCTCTCGTGGTTTATATCCTCATCATCGATATCAACCCGGCTGAACTTGCGGATTCGTGCTTCCTGCGAATGACGGGAAATTGCTTCACCGATATCAATCCCGCTCTTGCGTTCCGGTAGTTCCGGAACAAGCGTACCCGGTCCCGACTTAGACCCGTCAAGTTTTATTTTGAATCCCATGGTCTTCCCTAATCGTCATCAAGGGCCATCTCACGAAGAGCAGCCTCCCAGATATCCGGCTCTTTGACCGAAATCTGTTTCGGCTTCATCTCTTCCGCGGGTGCTTCCTCTTCAGATGCGGCCCCGGGGCTGAGGAACCTGATCCTTGGTTCACCACCACCATGATGATGAATCTCAACCGCGTAATATCTCCAGTCATCAAGAGAGTGGTCATCCCTGTCGCGCATATCATCGCGGTCAGTCCTGGAACGCTTTGCGTTCTTTATCTCCTTGCGGAAGTTCCTGCAACGCTCGTCCACCATGAGCCTGCGGACGCCTTCGTTGTCACGAACGCGCTTCTTGCATACGCGCAACCCTTCCTTGCGCGGAATCTTCCGCACACCGCGAAGCTTCTCAAAGAATGGGAAGTAATCTTTCAGGTCCATGATCTGCTGCGCCTGCGAAGAGTCACCGATCATGTAGCGCAACTTGTACCCGTTCTCCCGGACATGTTGGATGATCTCCCGGCCCATCTTCTGAGTAGGCTTGCGGTAGAAGATCAACTCGTCAATCCTGTAATCGATATCCTTATCCTCGTCCGTCTGCCAGAAGCCGATGGAAGCGGGATCATCACCCCCGCCGGAGAAGTCAATGCTCATATCAAGCGGCAGATTTTTGTTGTACGGGAATTCTCCAACCTGGGTGCCTTCATCCCAATCGCTGAAGAAGCGATTGGTCATGGGAGGTTCACCACATTCCTTCTGGGCAATCCAAGTTTCACGGTCAAGTTTGCCCCATTTGTCGATTGAATCGTCGATGGGGACGATGCCGCCTGACCGCTTCAAGTCGCCTCGACATGACGGGAGCAACGGGCATTGCCCGCAGTGCTCGTAGGCGTTGATGATAACCGTATCCCCTGGATGATACATATCGTCAACTTCGTATGTCTTCTCAGCCTTGCCGCTTCTCTCATCCGGACATGGTTCGGAGACTTCCTTGTAGCACCAAACCAGAATGTCATAATTCGCATCATCCGCATCTTCGATCAACTGGCTCATATTCCCGTCAACCCACTTGCGCGAAGAGCAGAAGAGACTGTGAGACTGAATGCCTCCGTAAGTGGAGGCAACCATCTTGGATTCTTCGATCACAAGAGGATCCATAAGCTCAACTTCGTCCGCACGGAGCTTGTTCGGGTGAGGGGAGTTCACCCCATCCACTGTGCCAACCAATTGCTCACACCTGGAGTGATTGGTGAGCACCGTTTCCTCGAGTGTGTTGCGGACAACCGTACTCATCTCAGAAAGGATCGGATGCCTCAGATGCGAACTCATGAACCGATAGCATCGATGGGCCTGAGTCTTGGTTGAGCCAACCGCGGCCTGTTCCACGCCCTTCTTGAGCAGAAGTTCTGCGGCAATGAGCTTCGCAAGGCTCGTGGTCTTCAACCCTTCCCGTGCGCCAATCGCTATCATGTTCTTCTTACACTTGTCCCTGTATTCCGGGAGATCCATCTTGTATGCCCGCCAAATCATCTCCCATGGAGTCTGATGATTCTGGCATACCTGGACAAACGGGATCGGATCCCCGGTCAGGGCGAAGATGAACGCATATAGTTCCTGCTCGTTCTTGGGCGGTTTCTTTATCCCGTCCAAGATGATCTTGCAGGACTCAAGCAGTCTCTCTTCGTCCCGGAATACCTGCGGGATCAAGAAGCACCATTGTCCATCCCGAAGTAAGTAACCTTCACCATCGTCCAGTGGCGGATACTCTCGTCATGGTTCTCCTGAATTCGAAGACGGGTTCCGCACTTGATACAGTGCTGCTCCATCTCGTCAATCAGGCCATTGATGTTCCCGCAAGTACACTTCCACTGGCAATTGTCCGGAACACTCGCGCCGTTCGGACGCTTCAGGAAGAGCCTTGCGCGTCTGCGCTTGCTCTTCATGGCTGAAGTGCTGAACTCTTCGTAGTCGATGACGAAGGGTTGAACAACCTTGTCCTGTGTTTTGTCCTGGTCTTCCGCCATTGATCCTACTTTCCGGTCTTGATAGTACGGGTGATATCAACCGCAGTCTCAACACCCATGAATCCAAGAACGAGAGTCACAACCGTATCAATCGTCTCCGGCTGAAGCGTGATTCCAACGGCATCCGTAACCGCAAGCATTACCGTTGTCAGAACCGGCAACAGAAACTTGCGGGAAGTCAGCCTACGGAATCCCTTGGGTTTTTCCTCGGTTGCCATCAAGCAACTCCTTTCTTAAAAGCCGCAAATCCGGTAGTCAGAATCATCTGAACGATTACTGCCAAAGAACCCCAACACTTCGATGATTTCTTCTCGTTCCCTTTAATCTCAACCTTCGCAGGTATCTTCTCGGCCGCTTTCGCCTTCAGTTCCGTGGAAGCCTGGTCTGCGATCATCTTTGGCATCAATTCCATGGGCGTTCCGGAACCCATCACGAACTTGGCGACCCTCAGTATGACTTCGTTGGATTCAGCGTAGACTTCCTGGAGAGTCTCAATCTTGACCTGATCTACGATTTCCTGTTTCTCCTCTTGAGTCAGGCTGCAAGCGGAGAGGGTTACAAAAAGAAGGGCAAGAATTGTAACAACAAGTTTCTTCATCGCTCCTCCGTGATTTCAATCGTTGCGCTCTTCGCATGCATCCTGGGAATCCATCCGTGCCAGATCTCTTTCGAACAGAGGGTGATATCACGGGTGAACCCCATGCTCGTTGCACGAACCTTTATTTCCTTGCCGGTTGTATTCATCAGGATGATGTCAATCCGCTTGCTTTGCGGATAACTACATCCGGCCGTCAGAAGCAAAAACAGGAGCAACGAGCGGATCATCTTCCAACACGATCCTTCAAAACCTTTATCTCCGCATTCTGTTCCGATACTTTATCCGTCAAAACTCTCTGCTCTTTCCTCATTTCGTCAACGGTGGATTTGATGTGCCCCGTGTCTTCACCGATCTTGATGACCGCTTTCTCCAACTCTGTGCAGCGTTCATCTGATTTCGTCTGCTTGCTCTCAACTCGTTCAATCCTCTTCATGTAACCTGCATCTACCGTCTTGAAATGAAGAGTCAAAAGGCTGAAAATTACAACCAAACAAAGCCAAAGAACATGTTTGAGTTTGATTTGTCTGAACAAAGAATACAAACTCCCATTCCCGTTTTTTATCTTGTTCTCATCAGCCATCTGCTCTCTCCTGGTCAATCAAAATCCTGTGCCATATTTCGCATGATTCGAATAGCCCCTTGTATGGCCTTAACTGCCTGCAAAAGCGTTACATTATTTGGATCAAGTGCAAGGAAAGCATCGGCCTTTGCGCCGAACAAATAATCCATTGCTGTTTTCTGAACCATTCTGTAGTTGCAGGTGATCGTGGTTTCCGTATCGCTAATGGCATTGCCTTCCATTACAGCCTTCTGTGTAGCAGTATCCTTTCCACTCATGTCAGGAAGGCCATCAGCAGTCTTGTTGAATGTATCCTGTGGCATATTAAGCCGCCTTTGCGAAAGTAACCAACCCGCCGAACGCATGTACCCAAATGTTTGCGTCGATATTTCTAAAGGAACACCCAACCGCGAAGAAAGTGGTTATACTCTCATCGGTTCCACCGCATAGTTTCACCCAAGAACCGTTATTGTGCCTTACCCAGAAAGATTGGATATTGTTGGCCCCATCCACAAAAAGGGCCTGTTGATCCGGACGATAATTTGAGTATGTAGTTGGTGTTTCAAAATTGATATTCGATGTCACAACCGTAGAAACAGACCCACCGGTTTCCTTCTGAATAAGAGGACGGCTTCCGTCATAGATCAATCCCCAATATGCCTCATCCAACGCCTGACCGGCCGCGGGAATCGTTTTTTGAATCGCAAATCGTGAAGGAATTGCATCATTGTTCTGGAAACCGTTGATAATACAGAGAACCTTGTCGGACTCTGACGGGAGGTTCCAGAGTACTATTCCGTCCTGGCCGCCCGTTGCGGCATTGTCGATTTCCATGATGCCTTCGTTGGCGGGCGTCGATGTAGTTGCACCGGAAGGCAAGCTTGAACTCGAAACCGAAGGGAAGGACTGTTCTCCTGTCGCGCCGGAAGAAATCGGCATCGTAAGGTCCAACTCACCTGCTTGGATGAAGTCGTACAGTCCCCATTTGTCCTTGCCGGGAACCCATGCAGAACCTGTATATTCCTCTTCATAGGAAACATCTGTATATCGGATTTTCAGGCCCGGGTAAGGGCTAGTAGGACGAGCTGTTCCCCAAGTTTGATAAACCGTATATGGATCAACATCCTGCCACGAAGAACCATTATCCCTTTGGAGCTTCCCTAGGGTTGTATTGAAATACATCCTACCTTCGGTTCCCGCGGCGGGGCGTGCAGCAGTTGTTCCGCGCCCAACGTTTACTTCTGATGCGCTAACCCCGCCACCTGCAGCGCGAGGGTTACTGATCATTCCCATTGTTTAATTCCCTTCTTGGACGGCCACAACCGGACTCGTACTAGATCCGGGGCCCACGATTCCATTGACCGCCTGTGAGGTACACTCCATGTCCAAGAGAAGGGCTCCGCCGTTGGGAGCAAGATAAATCCCCTTCTGATATTCCGCGTCTGCACCGAAAGCGATATAAACGCCATTGGTTAGATCTGTATTCACCAGAGACAGAAACTCTCTGCGCTGTTCGCTCTGCGTAAGGATTTCTGTGCTTGATTCGCCAATCGTTGCATTGGCGGGAGCCTTCATCGCAACCTGTCGCTGTGCTTCCGGAGCCATCTTACTCCTCCATCGTAAAGTGGCGGGAATGCTGACGGAGATCGGCCGTTTCTTGCCCCGTACAGGGCCCGCGTTGCCTCGAGGCGAACACGCTTCGAATCCACGTTTCAGGGCTTACCCGTCAGCATCCCGCTTCTGTTGGGAGAACACACAATTTCAATCCTGTTTCCTGCACTGGCAGACAACAGGCACCTTCATATCCACATCAAAGCCCAACCGTCCTGTCCCGTAACACTTCTTGCAGTTCTTCTTTGCCGGTCCCAACTTCGCCTGCTCCTTGAGCAGCCTCAGCCTGGCGTTCCGGATATCCGTTTCAGACGGCCCGTTTGGATCGGGCGGAAGAGGAGTCTGTTTCATCTAAGCTGTTCTCCGCAAAACACGCAGAGCGTTTCCTTCGAATCGTTCCAACATCCGCATGCTTCGCATATCATCCGCGTTCAATCACAATCCCCGGTTTCCCATCGCGCCCCTGAGGACCACTTTGAGCGGCTTCCCTCATCATCAACTCCTGGGTGTTCCCCTCTACTTTTACCCCTCGGGACTTCAATTCATAGGTCCGAAAGAATTCGATCATCTTGTTGTCCATCTTCCGTTCGTCTTCCTGGTTCATCCGGACAAAGGTTTCCATCTGAAGAAGATTCGCCATCCACGGATCCCGGACCTTCAAGGTTGTCGGCAGATAGACAAGTGCCCCGTTGGGGCCGATCATCGTGGGATGATGAAGCGGAACCATAGCCTTCTCAGCCATGCCCTCAACATCCTCATCCATGAGCTTCGCATAGTAGTCATGTCCCGGGAACCGGATCAGATACCAACCACCCTTTTCCTGAAGCTTCAACTTGGCCATGTATGTTCTCCCTAGTTTCCGATAACCCGATAATGAACGAGACTCAAGACCAGTCCCGCACCAAGGGCAAAGCCGATCAGCAGCGGCCCGATGAACGTTTCAAAGCAGAACTTGTTCCAGTCGAGTCTCATTAGAACTTCTTCCCGACCTGGACCGCATCGCCAACCGTGGCCCCGTTCTTCTCACGCTTCATGAACAGATCGATCTGCCCGTTTTCGCGAACAAAGGCAATCCAGTTCCGATCCTGATCACTCTCCAGAGAAGACTCAATAGTCCCCACGAAGGAAACCGGATCATGGTTCCCAAGCGGACGCTTGTAGTCCCGGATATTCAGCTTGGAGAGGGTATTCTCCATCTTCCCCATCTTCCGACCCAGATCGCTCACGATGTCGCAATGAATGCCCCAGATCGCCGTTCCATCCTTATCCTTGAACCCCAGTTCATGGGCATCCTCGAGAGCAACCCACAGAACATTTCCTTCCCCGTTTCCGTGCCGGAACACATCGCCCGCTTTCAGATCTGAATGATTGCAGGCAACAAACTCACCCTGTCGATAAACCTCAAGCCGCTTGTAGAACCTCTTGCTACCATCGGCTGAAGCCTTGAGGGCCTCCGGCGTATACTCGCTCACACAACCAACAACCGCACCTGCCGTTACCAGTAGCCCGCTTGCCATAAACCTGCGCCTGTCCATGTGTCACCCCTTGGAAGTATTCACCGCAGATCCTGCGGGGATTAACCCGCCTATTCACCGCAAATCATTCACCGATTCACCAACTATTCACTACCCGATGAAACCTTCTTATCAATCAGATCAAACGCCCACTCAATTCGTGCGGGATGGTCCGTGCAACTTGCCATCACCTGGGGCAACTCCGACCCTTCGGGGATCACCGGCAATCCTGGACCTTTCAGCGCAACTCGGAATGACCAAGGCTCCTCTTGGAGCCCCGCATCCACTCTGGTGATCTTCACATCCTTGGGAAGCTTCAGTACATGCGCCAATAGCTCGTAGGAAACCGATATCCATCCCCGTCCGTTTTGCTGCTCCTTGGGCTTCTTCTTGATTACCGGCTTCCACTCACCGGTCCTCTTGTCCAAGTAGCAAACCCGCACTTCCCCGTGTTGGATGTTCTCTTCCTGCTTTTCACTGATCGGATGATAAAGTCCCTTCACCGCCTCAACATCAGCGTCATACCCCTTGCCCTTGTTGTTGTCCATTGTTCACCTCTTGGTAAATATCCTTGTTTCGTTGAATACTCGTTTTTGGCTTTGTGCTTTCGGCACTTGCCAAATTGAGAGTTGGAAGCTTTTCATCCCAATTACCAAAAATTCCTGTAAACCTCTCCCCCCTATGAAGCCCTGGCATCCGCTTTTCAAAAGGGGGATAGCCCCTCCCAACGCCCGCTACGCGGGCAAAGAGGGTCAACCACTACGAGCAGGCGGCAGTGCCATCCAACCCGGGGCCTTCTTGCTCCCGCCCGTTGCCGCTTTGCGGCTTTGGGTGAGTTCCTTCTGAGCAGACTTGGAAAGGCTCTTGAGTTTGCTCAGCAGCGGAGTTGCCTTGCCCTGTCCTGGAGCAGTGAGTTTCCCTGCGTCTCCAAGGATGACCTTCTCCAGTTTGCTTGTCCAGTGCAGGACCAGTTTCAGGTCTGCGAGTTTGGTGACGAAGTCAATGAGTTGTGTTGGTGACAAGTCCCTTAGTTTCTCTTCGTCCATCAACAGTGCGTTTGCCTTGCTGATTGCCTGCATCTGCACCTGATCGATCCGGTGCATGAGGGCTTTATTTATTTCATTGGGAGTTGGAAGTTTTTCATCGAGTGATTGAGGATTGATGAGTGTGTTTGTGATTCGTTCAACCTGTCCGATACTGCCTTTCGGCAAAGCTTCCAACTCTTCCTTTGACAACGCGCCAATGGCGCGACTGGCATGCGTCTCCCCGTGCTTCAACGCGCCCGAAGGCGCGTCATCCTTCACGGACCCGACTGCATCCTGTCCCGTCTTATTCTCTGTATCAGTCTGAGAGGCTTTAATCTCGTTTCCGCCAGTTCCCTTATCCCCTCTATCAGTTCCTGCATTATCATTCCCAGTTGTATTTTCCACAGAAGATCCATTATTCCTCTTACTCTCCTCTCTAGCCTTATTCGTTATTTCCTTCGTAGTAAGGTTCTCTTTACTGGTATCCTTATCTGGTTCAGTATCTTTATCCTTACCATCATCATTGCTTTCAGTAGATTCTTGTTCAATATCCTTGGGCGTTTCGATTTCCTGTAGCTGCTGTTCAAGCTCGTTGAGTGTATCGGAAATGGCTATCTTCTTCCTCGCTCTCAGGATTTGTTCTGGCTCCTTAGGGAGTTCCTGTCCATTCTGGGGAACTGCCGAAGGAGCCAGGCCGCCAAGAGGAGTTACCTTTTGGGTTTCATCAGCGGCCTGTTCCCGGAGAGAGGGGGAAACAGCTTTCTTATTCTCATTCAAAGGCGCAGTTGCTTTGCCTTCGGTGGGTTTCATTTCTCGAGGGTATCTTTCGATTGTCTCGCCCACGGTTCCTCCAATCATATACCGAATCCGTTGGGATGTGGAGGGTCCGCATTTCTCTTGGTACGGCTCTGGCTTGATCTAAAGCGGGGTAAGATTGCTATAAATATGGCTGCTCAAGGGTGAAATGGACTTCCTTGTTCTCCACCCTATACCTGAACCTATGTGTTCTACCGCAATCGCAGGGGGCAACAACTTGGCTCCAAGCCATTGAGTTTCCGCTGCGTAGCAAATACTCCTTGCTTGCCGTGCAGTACACGCTACAGAAACCATCGTCATTGGAGATTATCTCCCCTATCTCTGTAAGGACTACGAACCCACCGCTGACTAGTCTGAGGCCTGTCCACTTATCCCCCGATGCAGTTGCGTGCTTCCTGCAGAAGATCGAATGGCACTCATCCACGTTGTCCCAGTGTACAGAGTTCCTGCATCCTTCCTGGTAGCAGGGGGTCTTTAACCGTCTGGTCTGCTTGCGTGTGGGTATTGGGCAGAGGATGAAGTATAGCAACGCCCACCAACAGATCAGAGCAAAGACTAGGTCATACCACTCCATCCTCAATCTCCTGTGCGTCCGAAGTCCTCTATGTTCTTCGGATATCCAAGTCTCTGCCTGTCATCTGAGCCTGCTCCACCGTACAACGTTTCCTTCAACGTGGAACCCACGTATGAATCACCCCACTCGCCTCAGTCCCATCCCGTGTAATCACAGCCTGCTGTCAGGAAACCAAACCGTCCATTCTTCAGCAGTACCAACAACAGCCAACTCTTCGTCTCGTTCTCCCCTTCGCTGTACTTCAGGATGGTATCGATATCATCCGCATGGAACTTGGCGTGCTTCATTGCACAAGACCAATTGTAGTCCTCTTTCAGTTCCTTTATCGTGAGCATATCAACCCCCAACGCGCCTACGGCGCACGGACTACAAAGCAGAATCTATAAGCTCAACCAACTCTGGGAAGTGTGCCTGGAACCCCGCATCATTCCTGACAGCACGCAGCGTATCCTTCAGCATATCCACTTCCGCGGTAGAGTATTCTTCCTTCCCCTTCTTGTGGCACCATCGACAGATACATGGAGCCCACTCATTACAGATATCGCAACGGTCTTCCAACATATGCTGATGAACCCTCTCATCTCCGTAGTCTTTGAGGATCTTCTTGGCAGCCTCTTTTGCTCCGTCTTCATATGATCCGGCTATCTCTGTGATTCGTTCGTCCATGGTCATTTGTTTTGGTTCATTATCGGGGGCGGGAAAGAGTTCTTGGTTCATCCTACCAACCTCCAAATTCTGGGAGCTTCTCAAATTCTTCCTCAGTCATCTCAATAGCTTCAATCTCCACAGACTCACCTGGAGTAAGCTCTTTACAGAGTTGTTTGGCGGATTCCAACGCACCATCTAGCCCGGCAATCTCACCCTTGTCTCCATTCAGGATAACTTGAAAGTAGGTCATATTTCCTTCCTCATTCAACGCGCCTACGGCGCATGGCCTGCCTTATCCTTGATCTTCGTCAGCAAGTGCCCAATGATGTGGTACAAGTGGTCTATGTGCTTGTCCTTCGCATCCAGTTCCGTCTTGGTTGGGATGTACTGGCTTGGCTTGATCCCCTTCTNNTCTCGAATAGCTTGTCTGCCAATTGCTGTGCGGTTTCTCTTCCGCCTGGTAGATGGAAGCCGCAGTTCTCCGGCACAAAGCTACTGTCATAAGCCCAATCCACCCACTTGCCGTCATTGGTAAGGATCTGCCTCTTGTTGATTTCCGCCCTGTATGTGATGAAGATCGTGTAATCGTCGCTCTGGAAGGATTCTACTACTTTGACTTTGATTCCGTCCATGTTCAATCTCCTGGGCGGTTAGAAATACACATCCGGACGATCACCGGAATCCACGGGATGTTTGATACGGCGAATCATGCGCTCTACAGCCTTGGCAGGGATCACCATGTTGCCATCGGCCCCATGATCGTGTTCGTCCACGATATCCATTGCCATCAAGATGCCCTTCACCTGCTTCTTGAGCCCCTTGACTTCCTCTCTGAGCCTTGCACACTTTTCGCTCTCATCACACTCATCCCAAAACTTCTCTCGCTGAGCCTGCGTGCCTTCGTGGTCTTGTTCGGACATGATCTTTCCTTTCATTTCTATCTCCTGTGGAATTTGCCACATGCGCACGGTCCATCTGCCATATCGCATTCCTTCTTGGGTTTCTCACATTCGCAGACCGCGGGAACCATTGAGCGTTTATCGCAAAGAGGCAGAAGGTTGAAGACCATGGTTTTCTTCTCTGCTAGTTCATGGAGAATATGTTTCCCCGCTTGTCTTCTACCCTTCCAATACTCCCTCGCATAAAAATCATCCCTTTCTGCTGCCTTGAAATATTGATCATCGGCAGTATAGATGACATCCCAGATCAGTTTCTCCCATCTCTCCCTCTCTGTCTTCACGCAGCAATTCTGGCAATCCTCGTTGCCGTCCTTGTGGCATTCGCAGTAGCACTTGACCATTCCTAGGCTTTCGGCTGTCATTTCAATATCCCTGTGCGTCTACGATCCCTTGGGGATACACCCGTATTCCTCTGACCCAACCAACGGTGCCAAAGCACCGTGCAGCTTGACCACGTTCTCAGGGTTCGTCAAGTAGTGGATGGCCAGAGAAGTGGCACATCCAAATGTATTGCCGCTGTGTCCTTCTGCAAGAGCAACCTGTTTCTTCTGCTCTTTATAGGGGAGCGCATGCCAAGCCTTGATCGCATCCACAGTCTTCAGTGTTTCCGCAATCTTTACAGCCTCTTCACAGCAGAACAGTTCGTATGGTTCGTATTCCCATCTGAAATCAGGGTTATTCTTTCTGAACTTTTCCAACCTGTCCTGGAAGAACTTTGGCAGGGCAGCAACCCTGCGATCCGTATCCTCCCTATTACTCTCAAACTCCTCTTTCTTCTGCCTGTTCTGGTCTTCAACCCACTTGCGGTGTCTCTCTTCTTCTTCATTAGGTGTGCGGTAGAATACTTCCTGGCCGTCAAGATCAATCCCCCTGATCTTGTAGCCGATCCCCTTCCCATATGTCCGGATCTTCATCCCCTCTTTGGGGATAATCGGAGAGTCTTTATCAATAAACAGGGACCAACCGTCAGCCATAGTAACGCTCCATCCCGCCTCAGGCCCTCCCTGTGCCTTGGTGATTGTGGTTTCCTGGTACTGTGTGTCTTGTGCTTTTTCTGGCCTCATTTAATCCTCCAATCCAAGTCTTTTTCTCCAACCCTCTGTTCCAAAGAAATCTTCCTCATCCAACTCATCAAGCTTTTCGATGATCTGAAGCAATAGTTCCTTCGCCCCCTTTTCAGACAGTTTTTCTATGTGTCGTTTCTGCATAGCTATGCCCTCTTATTCCCGTGCCTGAATGACCTGGTATAGTTGTATTTCATCTTCTCGCGGATCGCAGCTTCAAGGTTGATCCCGAATGTCTCTGCTGTATCCGCACAACGAATCATGATATCAGCAAGCTCTGCAGGCAACCCTTCCGGCTTCCCACCTTCGCTGTAATAGGCCTTCTTGGGGTCAAAGTCTGCTTTCCTAGCTTCCTCCCACGCTTCGCTTACTTCGCTGTGGAGATTCCCAAGGAACTTCCAGATATTGGGCTCTCCAGAGGAATGGAACCCCTTAGCCTTTGCAACAGCGTAGGCCATTTCCTGGAGTTCTTGGATAGTCATCCCAACTTCCATGATGCTTATCCCGTGCCTCTCGTCCCCCATGAACTCGCATCCACACTCGTCAAGATCGGTACACTCAACGTGGTTCCCGTCTCGGCAAGCATCGCAAGCATCAACGTCTTCGGCGTAATTGGTCATATTAAAGTTTGCCTTCAATTTCTTGAATAAGAAAATCCATATTAAAGGCTACATTAAATGCAGCGGGTGCGGCAAGTTGGTCATCCTTTTGATGCCATTTACCCCAGAGGCCTCCGTTGACTTGCCGCGTCCGTTGCATTTCTATGTGCGTCCTGTTTCTCCCATTTGGTGAATATCTCGTATATATCAACCCATGAAACAACGCCGGTTTGATATCTGACCAAGAGTTTGCCGCTTGGGAGATATTTCGCTATTCTAACTGGAATACCAAAGATTGCCGATATCGGACCACCAACCCTATATTCCTTCCCAGTTGATGTATATGGGTTGACATGCATTTGTGCAACCATCATCAACATGCCCATTGTGAAAGAATCAACCCAAATTGTCTTTGCTCTCAATGGCTTGGTTGGATGATCAACCTTATTCCTGATTTCTTCAAAGATCATTCCATTGAAACTTCTCATTATCTCTTCTGTGGCTCAATCACCCTCTGTGTTCCGGACGGTTTCTTTCTTGCCTGTGCAAAATCCTGGGCGGTCAAATGGTGGGGAGCAAGCATACTTGAAACAAGGGCATTCTCTCCCCTCGGCATTTCCCTCTGCCTGATTTTGAGCATCCAATTATTCAACCACTTCTCATCCCCCTGTTCGGGCAGAGGCCATGGCTTGAGATTCTCAATATGTTTGATCAGAGCACTCGCCCACTCTTCAATTCTGTCTTGTCCATATTTTTTGGTTCTGATGAGCATTAGCTGTTCTCGCTCATCGCCGTCCTTCCAAACTATAGGCACTCCGCCTTCTGCGATCCTCTGAGCGTCCAGAAGCAAACGGATAATGTGATATCCCCATTTCTCGCTGTACTTGCCGCCTTTGGTATGCAATCCTGCATCCCCATTATGCTTTCTTAGCTTGTTCAATTGACCTTGTGCGTATCCCAAGTACTGCTTTACGCTTTGCTGTGACAGGAACAATCTCCTGGCCTGCCGGACGGCCTCCCATTCGTTGGTCCAGTAGACCATCTTCTCCGTATAGAGCATCTCCAGAATCGCAGGATTGCCTTTTAAGAGCAACCGACAGAACTTCTTGAGTTCGTGGGCCTGACAGTCAGGCTTCTCGCGGGAGACGGTATCTGGCGGCTCCTGGAGGCTCAATATGCGGGCTGTGGGTGCAACGTAGACCGCAGCGTAGTCCACATCTGAGGATGGCAGATCGGTGTTGTGGGAGTGAGAGCCCCAGACCTTGGCGAAGATCACCTTACCTGGTACATCTAGGCTCTTTACGAAATCAGATATCTGCGGGTTCTTCTTCGTGCTGTCCATTGCAGTTATCCTTGCATTTATCGCTGTGCTTGTGCTTCCGGAACCTCCAGTAAAGCAGAAGCAGGAACAAAGGGGTGATCAGGATGAACACCCAAGTGGGGACGCTAATCCCCAACATGGTCAGAAGCGTTGCCTCGAGGATCCCGCCACATCCTACGCATGCCATCATTTGCCTACCCCCATTGCGATGTGTTCAAGAAGCTTCTTTCTTGTGGTATGCAATCCACGGATCACATGATACATCCAAGTTTGCGATTTATCCAACAATTCTCCCACAACATACCAAGGATCCGGTGCCCCTCCCATGATCGGAATAACCCTATTGAACTCTGGACCAAACTCATGGAACTTGGTCTTCAGAGAGGAAAGCATCAAGTTCAACTGGGTTTGATCTCCAAAGAAATCGTTGATGAACATGGGCCATCCAAACAGATCGCTCATCTCGTCTTCAGCAACCATGACACCACTGTTGGCATAATGCCCATTCCAAGAAACCCGGCAGATTTTCAGAAGATCAAGGAAATAATCGTCCGGGGCCTGGGATGTCTTGGTGCAAGATTCACATAATGCACCAAAGTGGCCTTCCGGAACCTCTTCGAAAAGATCAGGCGTTTGGGGGCTCACCAAAACGTCTGTGTCAATGAAAGCAACCCTTTTATATGTCTGCAGGAACCAAGGAAGCTGAAACTTCTCATAGAAGATCGGGAATCGTTCGAATTCTCTCTGGCGAATCACAATGAAATCAGCCCCAACCTTCTTTGCGTATCTCTGCATGAAGGGATGGGTGATCTCTGAGAGATCCTCGTATTCATCCCCAATTGTTACCGTGATTATGGCTCTTGCGTCAACAACCATTTTTACTCATCGGAGGGTTCGCAGAAGTGTGGGTGTGATGCGCGGTGAATACCCGGCATCGGACTTTCTTTCTCTCGCCAACGGCACCTGGGGCAAACCCTGTCCCCTTTCCAAGAAGAACGGAACACCTTTTGGCATCGGATACATTTTCGATCAGCTTCCTCATCCCCACTCGCCAGTTTCGGCTTCATCTTCAGAACATTCGGCCGCTCTGCTCTTCCAAGCATGTATTGTGCCCCTCTTCATTCACTGGCCAAATCCGTGGTCTTAATCACAAGCAAGCCCATTTCCGTGGGCGGTGCAGCATCCCTACATCCACAGCGATGGCCGTAATCCTTCGATTCCGGAAGAACGTTCTCCTTGTTGTGAGTGATCCGCTCACCACAAGCTGTACAAGTCCACCTTGCATATGCCTTGTGGCCTGCTTTTACGGCCGCCTGAAAGCGGTCATAGAATTGGTCAAAGGGGTAATCTGTTATATCACTCATCTTCGCCGCTTGCCTCTTCGAACAAGATTGGCTTTTGGTTGTTGTCCCGGAGCCACTTCCTGGCTTCGGCAACCGTGAACTTATCGGAATCAAACCGAATAGCCTGGAGTTCAACCGTACCATCGCGCCTGATTCCCCACATCGCATCGATCCCACTCCCGAACTTGTCATTTTCCCGACGAACCCTCATATACTGACCCGGATCCTTGAGCCGTGCAGCGTGTTCATTCGGGAATGGCATTCGTCACCTCATCAACCTATGCCCAACAATTCTGAGCCGCTTCTTTTTGAGAAGACGCTCCCAAGACTTTTTGTATCCAATATCACTGCGTCCAAGAAGTCCTGCTTTCTCTTCCTGCCTGGTTAGCCTCTTGTATTTGGGATACCACGTATCGGTAACGCTTAGAAACTCATCCTTCCGATGAAGAATGGGAGGGTTTTCTGAGGCTGTAAAATCCCGCGTACCGATTACCTTCTGATCGTCCACATTCACGATGATACAGAAGCGGAGTGCCGGGTGTGCTTTCGAATCAAACTCAGGATATTGCAGAAAGGAGATGATGGGTTGTGTCCGGCTGAACTTGATGATTTCAGCTTCGAAGCCTTGCCCGCTTTGGTCTGCAAATCGGGCGTTTCTGATTTCGGTCCATAGCGGATGATAGAGTAGGTGCTCTGCCCGTTTGTGGATGTAGAGAGCACTCCTGGTAAGCTTCCCAACCGGCGTTTGTTTGCACGCAAAATTGCGCTCTTCCGGGGTCATATTGCCCTCTATGGTATTTAACGCTCCTATTCCCCCTGCTCTTTCAAGAACCGATCCCTCCAAACATGCATTTGCTTGGCCCAATCCTTCGCTTCCTTGATTTCCTTAAGTACATTCCTCCCCCTGCTCCGGCCCCATTGGGCAGATCGCTTATTCCGCTTGGCCACTTTCTCAATCAAGGCCTCCGCCTTGCTCCATCGGTTGAAGTCCTTGGCCTTCCTGGCTTCCTTGATTGTCTGTGTGGCCATGGCAAGTTGGTAGTCATCCAAGACTTTCTGGATGGCCGCGGTGGGAGGGATCTTCACATAACATCCCGCGAAATCCTCGAGGAACCGTTCGAAATGGTGATCCCCCAACCAAGCCCTGAATTCGTGCAGGGAGAATCTTCGGAATCTCCAACACAGCAGATCTGAAAGCTTGATCTCTATTCTTCCCATTCCATCCTCTTCTCCAATAGTTCTCTCAACAGCCTCAAAGTAATCGTATACGCCCCTTTTGCAAAATCCTTTGTGCCTCCATAGAACTTCTTCAATTCGTTGGTGTTGAAGGATGGCCTTCGCCCATCAAGCAGTGCATACAAGAACCGGCTTGCTTTCTTGGCCCTCTCATCACTAGGAAACCTGACCCGATAATAGGTTTCCATGATGTTCATGAGTTCCTTGATGATCTTCTGCTTGTTGTAGACCTTGGGGACAGCAAGCCTGCGAAGCTGCTCATCATCCAGATTCACATATCGACAGTCTTCCCTGAGTCTCGCCTGGACCCAATCCGATGCGCAGTCTGAGAGACATTTATTGACGAGCCCCCCAACGTTCGCATATTTGCCGCTGACGATCTTGTCGGATATCTTTTCGATCTTCTGCAGGAACCAAAGAGACATTTCCTGCTGAAGATCATCACGAAGATAGAAAGGATATTTGGCCGATATCACTTCAAGAACCGGCCGTATCTTATCCAAGAATTCCGCTGTTATTTCAGCGTTTCCTGGATTTCGTTTGTATCTTTCCGCGAGAGATTTTATCTCTCTGCTTTCCAGAACCACACCCATTCTTCTGGGCCTTTCTTGGATACCTGTCAACAAGCTCCGTCCACGGGACCACCTTACAGCCCGCCCCGCAGAATTTGACCTTGAGCATTTTGACGATGTACTTGGGACCGCCCTTAACCTGGGCCCCGGAGCGTCCAAGCACTTCTTTCCAATATATGCCAAAGCAGTAGACACCGGCTGTCTCCAAATGTTTGTGGAGCTTTCCAAGTTTGGGGGGATACTTCAACGGCCAACCCACACGAGTGGGATGGCCCGCAGCCCCCACAAATACGTTCCCACCAACAACCCCGGTCCCAAGGATTCCCGGCAATCCATACGCAATCCGAAGCAGGTTCCTCCAGAACTCCCGGATTAGCCTGAAATCGGCAGTGTTCGTGTAGCCCTTCAAAGCGTTACACCTTTGGCAGAGAAGCTGAACCTTACCTTCCTTGTGTTCCTCGAGGTACTTCTGCATCCTCTCGTAGCTTCCAAGTTTCCTGACTTCATAATCCCTGCCATATATATGGTCAACCTCAAGCCTTTGCTTGCCACCACAACTCCTGCATTTTCCGCCAAGCTTCTTGAGTATTCTTTCTCTTAGCCTTTCCCGCCTTTTCTTACGATACTCACTGACTCTTTTCCTCTGTTCCCTTGTCAATGGCATCCATGAAACCCCAAATCATTCCCTGCACTTTTCTGTTCATTTCCTTGTGCGCTTCCTTTGCCTCGGCCCGTAGTACTGACCATCACCGCCTTTCTTTGAATTACAGTCCCCACAAAGAACCTGGAGTTTCCCCTCTTTCATTTCTCTCATGTATCTGCAAACTCTTGTATCGGAACCGACCTTATTCGCCGTCCAAGATTTTCCGTTGATGTGATCTATCTGCAAATCTCCCTTGCTTCCGCACTGTCTGCACTCCCCACCAAGAAGCTTGACCAGTTCAAGTCTCTTCCTCGTCGCCCAAGATTTCTGCCTGTATCCCATCTCTAAGGAATGTTCGCCGTGGCGGAACGGCGGCCATGTTCCCCAATAAGAGCCGCATCCGTCAGACCATCATCTGGATTCTTGCAACGCTCAGTTCTGCGGAAATCATGGTTCGGCCAAAGTCTCTGTGCAGCAATTACAGAGGCCTGCTTTCTGTCCATCTTCGAAAGATCGGCAAGCATCGTCTTCTGCCAAGACCTGGCGGATACAACGATGTAGGGAATCTCCAAACCACAAAGCAATCCCTGCCAGAGCCCGAAGGAAAGGCCTCGGCCAAATTGCGCAACGCCTCCGCCCATTGTGGGGGGCAGTGGGTGGGACTTTTCGATGGTTACGAGACGAAGAATCGGTTTCCATTTTTTAAGAAGATCCCTCATCCCCGGGATATCGTACTCTGAGCGTCCCTTTGGGGATTTAATCAATGGTGTCTTGTTCTTTTCGATGATCTCACCGAAACGATCCAAGATCACCAACGCGCCTGTCTTCCCGTTGTCTGAACCCGCAAATACTCTATCACTCTTTCCCATCTTTCCTCGCCTTCTCTATCATGTTGTAAAGTTGGGTTAGACTTACGTTGTTCCTTAAAAACCTGTCGAGATATCTCTCAACTTGCCTCGGAGCAGCCTCCGCTATATCGTCGATTGAGGATCTCATGTTTATCTTGTCCTTGTTCGCTTCATGCGTCTTCTTGAAGAATGATTCAAGACGTTCCAATTCTTTCTGGGTAAGATCGTTCATAGACCATCACTGTCTTCCGGCCAAAGAGAGGAAATGATTGCTACAGGAGCCCGGCTATTTCGCGGAGCCCAATAACTCTGTCTTCCCGCCTCTCTTGCGAACTGTGATTCTGCGAGAGAAATGACCCGCAAGCGTTTCGTTGTGGGTGATTACGAAGCAGCTACCGAATCGTTTTTGCTCTTTAAGTAGAAGTTGTACTACTCTTTCGCACCCAGGCTCATCAAGGCCTTCGAACACTTCATCGAAAATTGCCAAATTGGTCCTACACCTAGATCTTGTCCGTGCGAGATCCTGCAGAGCCATAGATACAACCAGATCAATACGCTGACGCTCACCGTTAGAATTGCCTGCATATTGTATCGCCCCATTGCGATTGGTAACTTTGACCTTGAACTTATCGCGAAGCTCCCCACTCTTGAGCCTTGAGACGGTTTGGAACTTTATCGAAATCGCACCATCCATCAGCATCTCTGAATAGTACTTTGTCCGCTCGTCCAGGAACGGCACAACCTCATCCAGAAGATAACTGCGAAGCCCACTCGCCCCAAAGCCATCCACCCAGAACTTCTGATACTTGATCTCCTCTTCCGTCTTGGCCTTCTCTTCGATCAACCTTGCCTTTGCAGACTTGGCAGCTTCCAACTGTTCGAACAAACCCTTGAGAACCTCATCAGAATCCTCCCGATCTTTCCTCGCCTCCATCTCCTTCTCATGGTCCACGATCTGCTGATAGAGTTGCTTCTTCTCAGCAACAACCTTGGCCTTTTGATTCTTGAGTTTGTCTATCTGTTCTTCGTATTTGTCGTAGGCTTCCTTCTTCTCTGTTTTATGTTCGTTGGCTTTCTCCAAGTCTACCTTGGCTTTCTTTACTCTCTTCTCAATAAAGGTGCGTCTTTTCTTTGACTCCCCAATAACCTCTTCTGAGGTGGAGGTAGACATTTTCTGTTTGCACTTGGGACAGGTTTTGCTCTTGCCGATCTTCTTCAACTCCTCTTCTATATCGTCAAGATCAGCGTTATCGTTTCGGATGAACGTTGTCAGTTCGCTTACTTCGTCCTGTGCTTTCTCGTATTCAATTTCGGCTGCGCCCTGCTTCTTGGCTACTTTATCGATCTTCTCCTCAAGTTCCAAGCTCTCTTCCTTCAGCTTGGAACGCTTCTTCTTTGCCTTCTTGATGGAATCCTTGATCCCCTCAACATCCAGTTCCTTGCGCTTCTCCTTCTCTTCCTTGACCAGTTGAATCTGCCCTTCGATCTGTTCTATCTGCTCGTCCTTGGACTTGATGTTGACTTCGTTGAGAGATATGACCGCATCATTCTTGCGCATTGCATCACGAGCAATTTGGCATGCGTCCTGGTACTGTGTTGTACCAAGTAACCGTTCCATGATTTCCTTCTGGCTACGATCTGTAGCAGATGAGAACCGGAGAGTCTGTTGACCGAAGATTACAGCCGTGGTGAAGGTTTCGTAATCAAGGCCAAGAAGATCGTTCAGAAGATTTTGTGTCTCCGCAGCAGTTCGCCTCGAGCAATCTCTCCCGTCAACCTGGAGCAGAAGACCGTTGCCGCCGTCCTTGTGCTTCCGATAGCGAATGATCTTGACATCCTGGCCTGCGTCATCCTTGAGGGATAGGCGAACCTTGCAGTTCTTCTTTGCCTTCAGATTCACCACATCATCCCCGGTGATGCCACGGAGAGTCTTGCCGAAGAGTCCCCAAACCATGGCGTCCCAGATTGCGCTCTTTCCTGCTCCGTTACTGCTTGCACCGGAGGCATCGCGGTTCTCGCCCATGATCAGAACAACCCCGCGGTTCGCAAGCTTAAGTTTGACATCCCCCAAGCTCAGGAAGTTCTCTGCTTTTAGGAATCTAAACTTCATCTTCGTCCTTGCCCTGTTCCCACCAATCCTTCAGGTTCGTCTTTAATCCGATTATGTAAGGCCTATCTTTTGGCATAGCAATCTTGGGATAGATAGCCTTGGCCTCTATCTTCACAACCTTGTGTTTGACGGGCCATCTCTTCAACCACCACTTGGGGAAGAAACGCTCCCTGAAAGCCTGCCACCAATCCGCAGGATATTTCTCTTCAATCTGGCCCAATGACTGCGCAGCAAAGTAGTGGACGAAATCCAAGATGACGTTATCTGACATGATGTCAGCGAAAGCCTTCACACTGGCGGGGTTCACCTGCATAGCAGCTATAATTTCCCCGCTTGCTATACACCTCGCCCCAATCTTCAATCTTTCGAGATAAAACTTCTCAATGATTGGTTCAACGTCCTTGCTGTTCATGCCGCCTCCAACTCCGCAGCCATAAACCAACCGGCCCGAACCTCTCCCTCATGTATCCATGAGAGTTGGTAAACGATGCTGTGTCCGGTGCCGATCATGATGGCTGTTATGATCCCCTCAATATCCTGGGCGATCTTGATCTTCGCTCTGTCTTCAATATCGTATTCGAATTTAAGTTTCGCTGCCTTCGACATCCCCCGGCTCCGTAATTTGAACCTCCGATACTCCCTTCTTTGTCCAAGCAAAAACTGACGGGCCAATCCTTGCCTTCTCCCCGGGCATGAGTTTCACGATCACAGAGGAAGGGTGCTCTCCAAGCTGCACGTAAACGGGTTCCTTCCCCATATTCTTGATCTCTCTGTCCGGCCGGATAAGCCTTACCGTCTTGGGTGCCTTTGAATCTTTCTGCTTAGTTCCCTTCTCAGAGTTTCTCTGTCCAGTCCCGTCCAATGGTTTGCACATAGCCCAAATTTCAGCCCCCATAGAACGTATCGGTATGCTTCCGGATCTCCATGTTTTCTGCCCACAAGACAGCCATCCGTGTACTCAATATCTAGGGCGTCAATCTTTTTCGCTGTGGATGGCATCTCGCAAAAGCCCCAGACCGGTCTTCACAAGTTTCTTCTTGTCCAATCCCTTCGGGTCTTTTGCGTCCACGTATTTCGTCAGTATCTGCTTCTGATCCATCTGTGGGCCGATCTCAAGCCGTTCGTGAGTCTCTTCCTCTTCCTCATCATCGAAGAAAGCGAAATCGAAAGCCTTGGCTTTCTCAAGCATCTGGCGAACCTGGTCCAGTTTGGTTGATTTGATGCTCGAGGGAATATCGACCTTTACAAAGTTTCCTTTCACGAGATCCTGATTCTTCTCCAGATCATCAACCCCCATACGAACGAATGCAGGGGGCCCATTGATTGGGATGAACTTCAAGTGACTCTTCTTGAAATCGTAGGTCCAACAGCCGCGGAGGGATCCTTCATCGGAGAATGTGTGCTGAAGTGGTGCTCCTGGTACAACAAGCAAGGATTGCTTGGCAGACTGTATATCAAACTCCCTCGTTTCCGCCTTCTCCACTGCAGTGCGTGCCCGGCCCATCACCTTCTGTGGATCATGGAAGTGGCCAGAGAAAACCAATGGCGCAGTTCCATTGATAAGGGCAGGATCAAGATGCTCACTGAAATCCGCAATGTATTCGAAGCCTGCCTTCAGCCCGGCAAAGCCGGTGTGGATCAGGAGTACATCCAGATTCTCACCCTTGACTTTCTCCAGTTTCTTCTTCAGGACTTTCTGGCTTGGATAGTACGGAATGCCGCCTATCCGATGAGGCCCAAGCTCTACAGACTTGCCTGGGCGCAGGAGTTTGACTGCCTTACTGAAAGCCCTGAGCGCATGCATCTCCTGCATTCTCGAGGCTTCATCGTGATTCCCGGGGATTGCAAAGAACCGGAAATCCTTGGCCATCTTGATGATTACCCGTGCTGCCGTATCGTAGGTGGAAACCGCAATCTTCTGAGTGTGGAACATGTCTCCACAGAAGCAGATTGCATCAACGCCTTCCTTCTTGGCGATCTCGTGAATCTGACTTGCGCAATCTGCAATCTCCTGGAGGCGGGAGTTGATGCCCTTCTCTGTGATATGGGAGAATGCATTAAAGGGGTGGAAATGAATATCTGAGAAGATTAGTATCTTCATTGACGGGCCCCAACACTCTCACGATGAACCCAATGATCAAGGCTATTCAAGCAACTAACGCAAAGATCAAATTCCTGCCACTTTCTCCCAATCCGATTCCCAACCTTATAGCGGATTAAAACTCTAATCTTACCGGGACGCTCAAGGGGGAAATCAGGATATCTTACCCTCCCTTTCGAGTCTGCCGATGATGGCATGGGAATAGACCTTTGATCGATTATAATCGCCGGACTTTCATTGCCACATCGATCACATTTTGTAATCTTCGACATTACCTTGCCTTCTTCTTGCTCTTGATATATCCAGAGAGAACCGCAACAAATGGATGGGTCATCTCGGTATCACAACGCACGCACCTGGTTGTAACGGTCAGGTCTGCCTGTCCCTGTTCAATCAATAGGCGGTGATTCTCCTCCATGCTGCAGATCATGCAGGGGAGCAACGCTCCACCCTGGATAACGGCAGGCGGCTTCTGCTCAGGTTGTTTCTGCTCTTCGGCCATCAGTACCATCCTTCCAGAAGTTCTGGATGCTTGGCGATCNNTTCCCGTACAGAAAGAATCCGCTCTTCTTGGATTTCTTGAGCCTTCCTGCGGCAACAAGAACTTCAAGGAGTCCGGCATTCTCATCAAAGCCTGTCTTCCAGTGAAACTTCAGTTCCGTCTCCCGGAATGGTTCTGCAACATGATTCTTTTCCGTGTATATCTTACAGACGATCCCAGTCAGCTTCCCTTCAGTGTTCCTGATCTTGTCCTTTCGGCTGACTTGTACCCGAAGGCAAGCGTGATGCTTGAGGG